>OGYD01000062.1_pt1 | contig 83220 bp, 88 predicted proteins | sample 1576441 | NCBI WGS metagenome assembly OGYD01 (sample SAMEA3541537, study PRJEB24748) | human gut metagenome | biome: human gut; feature: human-associated habitat; material: faeces | place: China | collected 2012 | reverse complement strand
GGCAGCCATCCGGCTGCCCTGCTTCATGTTCTCTCGGATCTCTTCTACCTCAGCGACTTGCCGAGCTCATAGGCATCCTTCAGAGCCGGGCTCTGCGCGATACCGCCCAGCTTCTCGAGATTCGGTGCCGTGATGATGCCCATGTTCTTCCAGTTCAGATAGTTGCACATCTGGCGGTACTGGCTCACGGCTGCATCGAAGACATGGTCGGAATCTGCATCGAGCAGAAGCGCCACCCGGTTGAATGCAAAGCCATTCATGCCCTTTGCATAGAAGCGGTCGATTACAGCCTTCAGCTGCGACGTGATATCGAACCAGTAGATCGGAGATGCAAAGACCACCATATCGACGGTATCGAGCGCCTTGAGTATTGGCTGCATATCGTCACGCTGGACGCACTTGCCCTCATGCGAGCGGCAGTACTGGCAGCCCTGGCAGCCCGCGATATGCTTCTTCGCGACATTCACGAACAGGATCTCGTTGCCGACCTCTTCGGCTCCGTGCGCAAAGGCTTCTGCGAGCTTGCGCGTATTGCCCTGCTCCCGCGGGCTTCCATTGATAACGAGTATCCTCATCGGCTGCGTCCTCACTCCCGGAAGGGCCACAACCCCGCTCTCCCGCTTCGTACAGATGTTTCACCCCATCCTACCAGATACTTGGCGCAAGATGAAATTTCTCCGTGAGCCGCAGGAACGAGGCGCCCAAACGGAGGGACGCCGGCTGTCTCAAGGGAGCAGAGCCTGCATCTTCTGCCTCAGGCGCACTCGAGGCAGAAGCCATGGCCGACTGCGACAAAGCGCGGCGAGAGAGCCGAAAGCGTCTGCTGGAGCCTGCCGCGCTTCTCAGCATGGGACACACGCTCTGCATCGATAGCGAAAACCTCGTCTGCCCAGGATGCCATCATGGTCTGGCCTACGCCGTTCCTATACCTCAGAAAGGATCCCACCTGCATAGTCCAGCCCGGAAGCCCGCGGGCTGCAAGATGTCCGCAGATGACCTTCATATCATGGAAGGCCTCGTAGAGGGCGAAGACGCCGCCTGCCTCGTCTGTCTCCATATGGCTCACGAAGACATAGTCGAACGCTTCCGGAAGAGCGGCTCTCGCGATATGGACGAATATCTCCTCTTCATGTTCGAGACCTCCGCACCTACAGGCAGGAACTTCTCTGCCTCCATCGTGCAGGAGCAGCCCATCTTCTGCTCGGCGAGCTCAAGGAGGCCTTCGGCGTGGAGCGTGCCGCCAAGACGAAGACCCGCGTCTCCAATACGCGCTTGCCTACCATGTGGGAGGCATCTATGCAGACCTCTTAATATGGTTTGGCAGCGATATGGAAGAAATACCAGAGCAGATGCGCGATGTCGCCCATGCGGTGAGGCCACGTGGCGCCTTCACGCTTCCCAGCTTCTGAGCGCCCTGTCCTCTAGCGGTCCCCATCTGCCTGCTCTTCCCGCCATGCTTTTGCATAGACACAGAAGCGCTCCTTCGTGCGCGAGAAATGCTCGTCGAAGAGAAGGCAGACGGCCGAGGTATCGGGAAGCTCCCTTGCCACGAGCCCCTCATCGAACCTTGTCATGAATCCATGCAGCACTGCCTTCCCCTCCCCGAGCTCGACTGCGACCATCGTGTCCTCGATCGGCGGCCGGTCGCGTTCCGGCGTACGCATATCGACAATCACGGGAAGCGAAGCAGGGTCTTTTCCAGGAGCGCTGAACTCCATCAGGGGGTAGCGGCAGAGCTCGAGGGCCTCGATGCCGGGCCGCGCCACGCCGATGCCGAGGTCGAGCGAGCCGTCCTGGATCCTGTCAGCAATGGCTCCTGACTGCATCGTATGGAAGTGGCAGCGGATGGCGGGATAGCGCTGTCTGAATCCGCGGAAGAGCTCGACGACGAGAGCAGGATCGATGTAGGTCATGATCCCCACTTCGAGCGTACCAGCTGTGCCATCCCGCCAGGACTCCATGTTCTGGCGCATGAGGACATAGCGGTCCCACACCGCCTCTGCCTCCTGCCTGAAGAACCTGCCATCTTCCGTCAGCGCTATATAGCGGCCACGGACAAAGAGCACGACCCCAAGCCCCTCTTCCAGAAGCTGCATCTGCTTTGTCACAGCCGTCTGCGAGACGAAGAGCTCCTTCGCTGCTCCTGTCATGCTTCCGCACCGTGCAACAGCGAGAAACATCTCGATCTGCCGCAGGCTCACATCACCCACGCTTGCCATAGCATCTCTTCTCTGTCTGCATATCAATAACTTCTAGTTATTGATTATAGAGCTAACGATATTTGTAACTCATCATATGGCCTCATAAACTCAAAGACGAAGACAGAGAGAAAGGATGCGCATGACAGAGAACGTACGCAAAGAGATCAGCCGCTGGACCATCTATCTTGCTGCAAACCAGCTTCTGGCACTCGGCATCATCCTGAACACAAGGACAGGACTCGGCGTTGCCGCCTTCTCCTCCGTATTCTATGCAATGGCAAAGATTGCAGGGCTCACGCTTGGCACCTGCTCGATGATGCTCTACGTCGTGCTGATTGCCATCCAGATCTTCCTCTTGAAGAAGGTCACGCTCCAGATTGTCTGCGAGATTCCGTTCTCGCTTCTCTTCAGCCTGCTTACCGACTTCTACGACGCAATCGTCCCTCAGCTCACGCTCACGATGCCTGAAGCCTACCTCCTTCTCGCAGTCGCACTCCTCTGCTCGACGCTCGGCGTCTACTTCTCCGTGAACTGCGAGATTGTCGTGACGCCGACCGATGCTATCGTCCGCACGATCTCCGATGTCTTCCCGATCAAGTTCGCCCTTGCAAAGAACGGCTTCGATCTCTCGATGATCCTGATCTCGGTCGCGCTCTGCCTTGCGCTTGGCAGGCCCTTCTACGGCGTCGGTCCAGGCACGCTCATCTCCGTCCTTGCAATGGGCCGCATCATCGCCCTCTGGGCACATCTCTTCCAGCCGAAGATGGATGTCTTCAGAAGGAATGCCGCACCCCAGGCTGCCTAGATGCCTCTATAAGAATCGTGCTGAGCAAGAACAGCCGCCCCTTTCGGAGCGGCTGTTCACGTTTCTGCTGCGCTTTCTGGGCTCAGACAAGCCCGAGACGGACAAAGGCATTCCAGAGCCCGTCTTCGTTCACATCGTCGGTCACGAAGTCGGCTGCTGCCTTCGCTTCAGGTCCGCCATTTCCCATGCAGACGCTCGTGCCGGCCAGCTCGAACATCGGGATGTCGACCTTTGCATCGCCGAAAGCGATGGCATCTTCTGCAGAGGCTCCGAGATGGTCGAGAAGCACCTGCATTGCATGGGCCTTCGTGATGTCCTTGACGCCGAGGTCGCCAAAGAGCGCCGTCTCGCCTGCCCCTCCCCAGGTGCCTGCCTTGAGGTCAGGAAACTCCTCAACAGAATCCAGATGGTCCTGGTAGCTCGAGAGGATGAAGGAGACCTTGTTCACGTCGTCGCGGACGAGCTCTCCCCCATACACCATCCCGTGCATTGCATCGTCGGTCTCGAGCTCATCTGCACCAGCCATGCCCTTCCTGCCAGCATAGAGGCGAAGGACCGGACGGGCTGCCTCACGGAAGTTCCTGCTCGCGAAGAGGCCGTTGTTCGTCTCGAGGTAGAACTCGAGGCCTCTCCCCTCGAGCCATGAGACGATATGGCGGCACTGGTCGAGCGTGATGAGCTGGTGCATCACGACCTCGCCTGCATCTTCGACGTAGGCGCCATTGCCGCCGATCATCCCATCGAAGCCAATCTCGGTGAGTTCGGGAGGATTCTCTGCCTTCGAGCGGCCCGTGCACATATAGACGCGGTTGCCCTTTGCACGGGCCGCCTTGATGGCGCGTTTCGCAGATGCGGGAATCCTGTTCTCGTAGTCGGTTATCGTGCCATCGACGTCCAGAAAGACGACCTTGCCCGAAGACATGTCTCCTCCGAATTCCCTCTAGCCGAGATCTGCGCCGTTTGTGGCGATGACCTTCTTGTACCAGCCAAAGCTCTTCTTGCGGTAGCGCTTAAGGGTTCCTCTGCCCTCGTCGTCGCGGTCCACGTAGATGAAGCCATAGCGCTTCGACATCTGCCCGGAGCCGGCGCTCACCAGATCGATCGGCCCCCAGGTGGTATATCCCAGGACCGGCACGCCGTCCTCTTCGATCGTGTCGCGCAGCACCTGGATGTGCTGGCGGAGATAGTCGATGCGGTAGTCATCCTCGACCGTATAGGAGCCCTTGCCGTCAGGCACGAGCTCATCCTTGGCGCCAAGGCCATTCTCGACGACGAAGAGCGGCTTCTGGTAGCGGTCATAGAGCTCGTTCATCGTGATGCGGAAGCCCAGAGGATCGATGGCCCAACCCCACTGCGACTTCTCGAGGTAGGGATTCATGGCGCCAGCAAAGGCATTGCCCTGCGTGCGCGGTGCATCGGTCGTAGGAGCTGCCGAGCAGCGGGTCGAATAGTAGGAGAAGCTCACGAAATCGACCGTGTTCTCGGCGAGGATCTTCTTGTCTTCAGGGGTCATGCCGAGGTCGATGCCCTTGCGCTCGAGCATGAGCTTCACCCATGCAGGATAGGCGCCACGCGCCTGCACATCGATGAGGGAAAGCTCATGCTGCGTGTCGAGCTGGGCTGCACGCACATCCTCCGGACGGCAGCTATAAGGATAGTAGGCACCAGCCGCCAGCATGCAGCCGACCTTGTTCCTGGGGTCGATCTCGTGGGCGATCTTCGTCGCCCAGGCAGAGGCGACAAGCTCGTGGTGCACGGCCTTCCACTCGACCGCTTCCTTGTCTTCCCCTTCCTCGAAGACGATGCCTGCACCCATCCAGGGCAGGTGGAAGATCATGTTGATCTCGTTGAACGTGAGCCAGTAGTGCACAAGGCCCTTGTAGCGCGTGAAGAGCGCCGTCACGAGATTCTTGTAGAAGCCGATGAGCTTGCGCGATCTCCAGCCACCATAGGCCTCGATCAGATGCATCGGGCAGTCGAAGTGCGTGATTGTCACGAGCGGCTCTATGCCATGCTCCTGGCAGCAGCGGAAGAGATCCTCATAGAACGCAAGGCCTTCCTCGTTCGGCTGCTCTTCATCCCCCTCAGGGAAGATCCTCGACCAGGCAATTGAGCAGCGGTACGTCTTGAAGCCCATCTCGGCGAAGAGGGCGATATCGTCGCGGTACGTGTGGTACATGTCGATGCCGGTCTGTGCCGGATAGTAGTGATCGGCATCGAAGCCATACATCTTCATCTCTCCGGAAACGACCTTGAAGCGGTCGGGGCCTGCCGGCGCCACATCGACGTTCGCAAGACCGCGTCCTCCCTCGTTCCAGCCACCCTCGCACTGGTTTGCTGCGGTCGCTCCGCCCCAGAGGAACCCTTCAGGAAATCCCATAGCACGCCTTCCCTTCTGACTGGCGCATGTCGAAGCATGTGCATCTCCACCACCTCCAGTATGTGCGATGCATCGGAACCTTCTGCATCTGATTCCTCCATCTGGCATCTCTTTTCGCTGGAAGCTCCCTGTCCAGGCGCTCAGATGACACGTTCTGACACTTTCCATGCGATGGCAGAAGGCAAGAGGCAGGCTGCGCACTATCGGGAATGGGCTGGCCATTGGGAGAGCTCAGAGATACCTTGCCAGAGCCTCGTGCTACAGTGGTCAGCATTGCATGCATAGGAAAGGAACCATCATGGGTGCAGGCATCGCAGTCATCGTCCTCGGCGTCATCATTGCCATCTGGCAGAGCTCGAAGCGGAAGAATGCCGAGGGCAAAATCGAGACGAAGCCAGAAGAGGAGGCCTGGCTCTCCCAGCAGGCACGCAAGGTGGTCGATGAGTACCGCGAGGAGAAGGCAGCTGCAGAGGCGGAAGAGGCAGCAGCCGAAGCGGAGGACGAGGACTAGCCCTCTTTCATGGGATCTTCTGTATCTTCGAGCGGAGCTTCTGCCTGAGAGGCAGCTGCCAGCTCTGAAGGCTCTTCAGCGATGCACTCGACTTCAGAGGCGTCCTGCGCCGCATCTTCAGCGTCTGCGTATGCATCTTCGCCGAGCGTGAGTGTGGCAAGCGTCTCCTCAACGGTACGTATGCACTCGTCGGTGTGCTTCATTACGTCCTTGCTCCAGAAGTGGATGATATGCCAGCCGCTCTCCGTGAGCTCGGCATCCACTTCCTGGTCGCGCTCCATGTTGCGCTTGATCTTCGGCAGCCAGTAATCTGGATGGTTCGAGTGCTTGAGCTGCTCCTCGAGGCTCTCGTACTTCTTGCTCTCAAGCCCTCCGTAGAATCCCTTCCCATGGAAGAACTCCGAGTCCACAAAGATGCAGAGCCGGTATTTCGTCATAACGATATCAGGCGAGCCAGGAAGCTTCCGGAAATTCTTGCGGTAGCGATAGCCCCTGTGCCAGAGCTCCTTCCTGAGCAGGACCTCTGGCTTCGTATCCTTCCCATGGATCTTGGACATGATCTTGCTCCGCACTTCAGGAGAGACCGTATCTGCCACAGATGCTCCCCTCGACGCGTGCAGGACACAGACCCAAAGCCTCAGGGCACGATTATAGCCAAGCCCCGTTTCCTGTCAGATCCTGGGCTCTAGCTCAGATAGAGGAGCTCCAGGAGCTTCGTGCCTGTCTGCGTCCTGAAGATATGGCGCTTCGCCTGCTCGGCTGCATGCCTTCTCGCTTCTGCATTGTCTGGTGCATCCTCGTAGATGTTCACGAGGAAGTCTGCCTCGACGAGAATCTGGTAGTCTGCACCCTCGATATTCGCATACGTATGGTGATGGGCGATGAGCCAGCAGATGCGCTCAATGGCCTCAGGTGCATATTCTGCCTTCTCGAGAAGCAGTCGTGCTACGCCAGGCCCCAGCTCCTCCTGGTGCTTGCCGCCCGCATTTCCATAGACCCGCTCCGACTCATGGATGCCGGCATCATGCACGATAGCAGCAGCCTCGACGATGTAGCGGGTCCTCTCGTCCACACCTTCCGCCTCTGCGATATCGCGTGCGAGCGTACGGACCTTCGCGAAATGATGGATGCGCTTGGGATCGCCCTTGTCGTATTCTGCCATCGCAAGCTCGAGAGCCACATGATTCTGGGGGCCAAGCCCCTCAAGTTCCTCTGCTTCAGACATGTTCTTGAGCCTTCCTGCCCTGTGAGCCTCAGCCGAAATCCGATCTGCGTCGAAGCTTCTTTATCTGGCCACGGCGAGCCTTTGCATCGAGCCTCCGGGCAACCGATGCCTTCGTCGGCTTTGTCTTCCTGCGCTTCTTCGGACGGCGTGATCGGCGGACAAGCTCTGCATGTATCTTCTCGAGGCAGCGCTCCCTGTTCTGGAGCTGGCTTCTCGATTCGCGGCTCACGACCGTGATGCCGGTCGGCACATGCGCCATCCGGACTGCCGAGTCTGCCGTATTGACGCCCTGGCCGCCAGGACCGGTGGCATGGAATGCTTCGGCATGGCACTGACGCGAGAGCTCTCTGTCAGAGAGCCTGGCATAGCGTGCGTATTCTTCATGGCTCAGATGCCCTTCCGTGCTCATGCTTCAGCTCCTTTCCAAGACGCATGTGCTTCGGATGATACCCGTCCCCATGCCTGCCTGAGCAGATGAAGACCGCCTGTCTTCTGTCCGTAACATGCAGGCACGCTATTTGCAGCTGCTGCGCGACTGGCAAGACGTCTTGGTCTGCTTTTCCATCAAGCCGCTTGAGAAGAGGCCAGCCAGGCCAGAAGATGCTTATCTGGAGTGCGCAGGGAGCCTCGCCTTGTGCTGCCCATGTGCTCTCAGAAATCGGTATCGGGCCAGACGAAGTCGAAGCTCCCCGCCTCTCCCCCGTCGATCAGGATATTCTGTCCTGTCATGAACCGGTTCGTGACTGAGGAAAACAATGCCGTCCAGCATTCTTTCTAGGCAAGTCATCTGCACTTTGCACAGCATATCTCTATACAAGAAGTCATCTGGGCATGACAGGCTTCAAACGAAACACCCTTTAAAGTCAATGAACTCATTCCTTGCGCAACGCAGATACGGCGCTTCTCAAGGCGAATATACGGTATCCCTGATGCCATACTGCAGGATTTAGCAAACAATGTCCCGTGCGTAGCCTCCAGCCTCGATGATACATGTCACAGAACAATTCAGGAAAGGGCGGAAGGCTAGCCAATATCTGTAACAGACAAAGATTGTTAGCTGCAACCGTTACGCAACTGATCGGACAATTAGGACTCCTATTCTTCGAGTCGTTTCAGGAAACCAGGAAGAGAGGAGCAGCTATGTACAAGGACATCGTGACCGTGAGCACTGTTGTATTCCACGCTGAATGGGGCGACAAGGAGCGCAACCTGAATCGCATACTCGGCTACATGGAAGCTGCCGCCAAGAAGGGATCCGACATCCTTGTGATGCCGGAGATGGCACTTACGAGCTACGACGACGAAGAGGATGTGCCTGTCGAGAAGAAGATGCAGCACCTGCTAGCAGAGACCGTGCCAGGACCGACCTCCGATATCGTCTCTGCCAAGGCAAAGGAGCTTGGCATCTATGTCGTCTTCGGCATGCCGATCAGAGACGACAAGGATCCAAAGATCGTCTATAACGGCCTCTGCATCGCAGGACCGGAGGGCCTCATCGGCAGCTATCACAAGATTCACCTGCCAACACCGGAACCCAACTGGGCTACCCGTGGCGATACCCCCTTCATCATGGACACGCCGTGGGGACCCGTCGGCTGCGCCATCTGCTACGACACGTACTGCTTCCCCGAGCTCATGGACTACTATGTCGCGAAGGGCTGCCGCCTCTACCTCAACCCGACCGCTGTCTGCCACGGCCACGGCGAGCATCTGATGGATGACACCGTCCATGCCCAGGTCATCCGCGAGGGCATCTTCATCGCCAGCGCCGACCTCGCCGGCCTCGACAAGACGAACTGGTTCTGGGGCGGAAGCTCCATCATCGGTCCGAGCAAGAAGACCTGGGCTTACCACTACTACGCAGGCGGTCCCTTCGTGGCAGAAGGCTCCGACGAGGAAGCCATGTATACAGCGACAATCGACCTCTCACTTGCCACCCGCTTCCTTTACAAGTACAACCCCTCTGTCGGCGGCACCGACTGGCGCCCCGATCTCTATGCGAAGTGGTTCTCCGAGCTTGCAGGCGACCCTGAGTTCGGCAAGAAGGAAGCATAGGACAGAAACTGAGTCTTCTGCCTTTGGGGCCTGTGTGCAGAGTGCACGCAGGCCCCTTTCTTTCGCTCCGGCAGCTTCAACGGTTCAGAGCCTTCGGCCTTCAGCCTCTGGCACTGTTTGCCATTCACGGCTCGTACCATACCGTTCAGCGGAATATCTGCATAGGTGCTGTAGGATGCGCAGTAGGATGCACCTACTTGATGGACATGTAACCGGTCATGCGGGCAGGATTCATCTGGCGCCATGGATGCGTCAGGGTCCTGCTTTTTTCATGCCCTCCGCTTCCAGGCAATCTGCCAGAAGTGCCCAGATAGGGCACCAGAAACGGAGGAGCCATCGTGGATTACAAGAGCCTTGCAAAATCTATCGTGGAGAACGTCGGCGGCGCCGACAATATTGTCCACCTCGAGCACTGCTCGACCCGCCTGAGATTCCAGCTTGCCGACCATAGCAAGGTGAATATCGACGCCCTCAAGAAGACCCCTGGCGTCATGGGCGTCATCGATGCCGCCCAGTTCCAGATCGTTATCGGCAACGACGTGATCGAAGCGTACGATGCAATCACGTCGGCCTATGACCTGGGAGGCGTACCTGCCGCTTCTGCCAAGAAGGAGAAGAGGAGCGCCGGTGCCGTATTCCTCGAGTATCTGATCGGCATCTTCCAGCCGCTCGTCCCTGCCATCGCAGGTGCTGGCGTGCTGAAGTCCATCATGCTGCTTCTGGCCATGATCGGCGTCATTACCTCGACAGACGCGCTTTACACGACGCTTGTCGGCATCTCCGATGCAACGTTCTACTTCCTGCCCCTCATGGTTGCCGTGACGACCGCAAACATGTTCAAGACCGACCGCCTCGTCGCTATGGCTGCCGTTGGCTTCCTGCTGCTGCCGGCCACGACCACCGCCCTGAAGGACGGCCTGGTCCTCTTCGGCATCACGGTCCAGAACATCACATACAGCTCCCAGGTCTTCCCTGCCATTCTCGAGGTCATCTGCCTCTCGCTTCTCGAACGCTGGCTCAACAAGGTCTCTCCGAAGGCCATCCGCGTCTTCTTCGTCCCGATGGTTGCTCTTGCCATCACGATACCGGTGACGCTTCTTGTCCTTGGACCGCTGGGCTACAACGTTGGTGTCCTGCTCACTGACGCCATTCTCTTTATGTACAGCACGTTCGGCTGGATTGCCCTCGCGGTCCTTGCCGCCATCCTTCCGCTCATGGTCTCGATGGGCATGCACAAGGCCCTCGTCCCCTACGCCGTGAGCTCGATGTCGACCGCTGGCTTCGAGTCCCTCTATATCCCGGCCTCCCTTGGCCATAACATCTCCGAGTCCGGTGCCTGCCTCGCCGTTGCCCTGCGCACGAAGGACGAGCGCCTGCGCCAGACCGCCCTTTCCGCTGGCATCTCTGCCCTCATGGGCATCACCGAGCCTGCCCTCTACGGCGTCACGCTTCAGCACAAACGCGCGATGACGGCAGTCGTGATCTCCGGCGCCATCTCCGGTGCCCTGATCGGCCTTCTCGGCGTCAAGGCATTCGTGACGGTCGGCCCAGGCCTTGCGAGCATGACCATGTATGTCGACGCAGCCAATCCCCAGAATCTCGTGAATGCCTTCATCGGCTTTGCCGCTGCGCTTGTCTGCTCCTTCGCAATCGCTTTTTCGACCTGGAAGGACGACGACCAGGCAGAGGCTGCCGGCACGACCGACAAGCCCGCTTCCACGGCGGATGCAGCGCTCGAGCTCGTTGTCCCTGTCAGCGGCACTGTCGAGGACATCACCAAAGTCCCTGATGAGATGTTCGCTGCCAAGACGCTTGGGGACGGCATGGCAATCGTGCCGTCGCAGGGCATGCTCTACTCCCCGGTCGATGCCGAGGTGACCATGGTGTTCAAGACCCGTCATGCCATCGGCCTTACCTGCGCGAACGGCGCCGAAATCCTCATCCATGTCGGCATCGATACCGTCAAGATGGACGGTGACGGTTTTACGTCCCATGTGAGCACCGGCGATCATGTCGGTGTCGGCGACGAGCTCATCTCGTTCGATATCGACAAGATCGAGAAGGCAGGCTTCGACCCGACCGTCTGCATCATCGTGAGCAACGGTGCTGACTTCTCCGTCGAGAACAAGACCCAGGAGGGTGCAGCCACGGTCGGCGACGCGCTCTTCACGGTCGAAAGAAAGGCGTAAAGCAATGAGAAAGACATTCCCCGAAGGCTTCCTCTGGGGAGGAGCGACTGCTGCAAATCAGGTCGAGGGTGGCTGGAACGAAGGCGGCAAGGGCTGGAGCGTAGACAATGTGGTACGCGAGCACTTCGATGCCGACGTCACGGACTACGCAAAGAATACCGGCATGAGCACAGCCGAGATCGAGCGTGCCTTGGCAGAGCCCGACGACACAGCTCATTATCCCAAGCGCCATGGTTCGGACTTCTACCACCACTACAAAGAGGATATCGCGCTTTTGGCAGAGATGGGCTTCAAGGTCTACCGCATGTCCATCGCCTGGAGCCGTATCTTCCCAAACGCCGACGATCCCGTACCGAATGAGGAAGGCCTTGCCTTCTACGACAAGGTGTTCGCCGAGCTCAGCTCCTACGGCATCGAGCCACTTGTCACGCTCTCGCACTACGAGCCGCCGCTTAATCTCGTGCTTTCCTATGAGGGCTGGCACTCCCGCGAGGCAATCGATCTCTTCGCCCGCTTCGTGCGTACGTGCGTGACACGCTGGAAGAGCCAGGTGAAGTACTGGCTCACGTTCAATGAGATTGACTCCATCAAGCGCCATCCCTTCATCTCGGGAGCTCTCGTGGAGGACCGTTTCCCGGGACAGAGCTTCGATGAGGTGATTGCCCAGGCCATGCACCACCAGTTCGTGGCATCTGCCGAGGCGACCCGCATCATCCACGAGGTGGACCCAGATGCAAAGGTCGGCTGCATGCTCACGAAGCTCACCTACTATCCCTACACCTGCAAGCCGGAAGATGTCCTGAAGGCGCAGCAGATGATGAGAGCAACGTATGCTTTCTCGGATACGCAGGTCTTCGGCGTCTATCCGAGCTACCTTCTGGCCGACTACCGGAACCGCGGCATCCATCTCGTCACCGAGCCAGGAGATGCTGCCCTCATGCAGGAGAACCCGGTCGACTTCATCTCGTTCTCCTACTACATGTCTTCCTGCGCCGCAGCGGACACGACAGGCCTCGATGTGACGCCGGGCAACACAGTCCTCGCCGTCAAGAACCCCTATCTGCCCACAAGCGAATGGGGCTGGCAGACCGACCCGACCGGCCTCAGGATCTCGCTTGTCGACCTCTATGACCGTTATCGCAAGCCTCTCTTCGTCGTGGAGAACGGCCTCGGTGCCCACGACACCGTGACCGAAGACGGAAAAATCCATGACAGCTACCGCATCGACTACCTAAGAGACCACATCTCAGCCATGTGGGATGCCATCGCACTCGACGGCGTCGACCTTATGGGCTACACGTCCTGGGGCTGCATCGATCTCGTCAGTGCCGGCACGAGCCAGATGTCGAAGCGCTATGGCTACATCTACGTCGATGCAGACGATTATGGATGCGGCACATATAAGCGCCTGCGCAAGGACAGCTTCTACTGGTATAAAGATGTCATAGCGTACAATGGCCTCACTGATTAGGCCTTGGATTTCCCTGCGGGCTGGGGGGTGTACCAGCCCGCATCCCAGAAAAGGTGAGCTCCCATATATACAATCAGGAAAGTCCTCAATTCCAGCGTCATCCTCGTCGAGGATGACAAGGGTCATGAGTTCGTCCTTCTGGGCAAGGGCATAGGCTATGGACGCAAGCGTGGAGAAATTGTCTCCGGAGAAGGTGCCAACCAGGTCTTCGTTCCCATCGAGGCTGCCCGCAAGCAGCAGGTGCAGGAACTCACGAGCTCCATTCCTGCGCAGATCTTCGAAGTATCGAAGGACATCGTCGATGAAGCGCAGCGCATGCTCGGATGCGAGCTTTCGAAAGATGTCTACCTTATCCTCGCAGACCACCTGAACTTCGCAATAGAGCGCATGCGGCAGGGCATCCGTCTCACAAACAAGGTCTTCTGGGAGATCAAGAACTATTATCCCGACGAATTCCGTGCTGGCCTTGCCGGCATCGCACTCGTGCAGTCGCGCCTTGGTATCGAGCTTCCCGAAGAAGAGGCAGCAAACCTTGCCTTCCACTTCGCGAATGCGCGTTCTGACCAGTCAGGCTATGACTCGATGCGCTATGCGAAGGTCATGGGCTCTCTTGTAAGCCTCGTTACGCTCTCCCTCAACCGGACGCTTGACACGAAAAGCATCCACTATCTGCGTTTCCTTACCCATATCAAGTACTTCGTGGAGCGATATTTCTCAGACGAGCAGCTCCACGACGAAAACGGTGAGCTCTATTCCCAGCTTTCGAAGACCCATCTGCGCGAAAACGAGATAGCCCACAAGGTCGCAGCCTATATGGAGGAGCATTTCGGGCAGAAGGTCGAGCAGGACGAAATCGTCTACCTCCTCGTTCACATTGCACGCCTTGCACAGGCGTAGACAGAACGCGACGGCACACTATGGGGGAGCAGCGCAGAAGTGCAGCTCCCTCATTTCCTAGAAGCCGGTATCCGGCCAGACGAAGTCGAAAGATCCCGCCTCACCCCCGTCGATCAGGAGGTTCTGTCCTGTCATGAACCGGTTCGTGACAGCGACGAAGTAGATCCATTCCGCTATCTCTTGAGGAGTTGCCCAGCGCTTCAGGGGCGTGAGCTCCATGATGCGCGACCACAGCGTCTCGTCTTCCATCACAGGGAGATTGAGATCGGTCAGCACTCCTCCCGGGTCGATGCTGTTGCAGGTGGCCTGGGGCGCCACCCGCTGCGCCAGGTTCTTTGCATAGGCAAGGACGCCGCCCTTCGAGGCAGCATAGGCAGGAAACTCGGCACCCGTGTGTCCGCTCGAGGAGCCGACCAGCACAATCGCCTCGAGCTGCGGTGCTACCTTCCTGTCCTTGAAGGCATAGGTCTCGCAGACATTGAGCGTGCCCTTGAGGTTCACGTCGATATCATCTTCGCTCGCCTGTACACCGGCATTGCTCACGATCACATTGGGGGCAAGGTCCTTGGGCAGAAGATCGCGTCTTCTGACATCTGCGATGAGATGCGTGTAGCGGGGATGCTCGATCGTAGCAGGAGCGATATCGAGGCCCCAGACCTCATGTCCCCGCTCGAGGAAGAGCTCGGCTGCTGCCCGCCCGATGCCCGAGGAGGTGCCGGTGATCAGCACCTTGAGCGAGCGTCCACCCTGATCGAGAGGGAGGCTCCTTCTCTCAGGCATGCTGGGCCTCCGGTGTCTGGCGCGCCTCGGGATGGAGCACAAGATACTCTTCTCCCACACCGTCACGTTCCCAGCCCTTTACGACACGGAAGCCTACAGGCGAGAGGAACACCTCGCAGAGGAGCTCCATCACGGCACCGGTGAGCGAGCAGGCAATGACCTGTGCCCAGGTCCACCCGAAGAAGTTGTGGCTCACGATAGCGGCAAAGACGAAGTTGTCCACGAACTGGCCGATCAGGGTGCTGACATAGGAGCGGATAGCGAAGCTCGCGAAGTTGTTCTTCCTGAGCTTCCTGCCGATGCTGACATTCAGGAACGAGTTCACCACCGACGAGCAGACCATCGCGCACGAAGAGCCGAAGACCACATACCAGCTGCCAGCAAATGTCGCATTGAGCGCTGCGTTCACATCGAGCGAACCGTAGCTGTAATAGGCACCCCACATGCCCGGCGTCAGGCTCATGAGCCAGAACAGGATGGATACCGCAAGATTCACGAGGAGCGCAAGGATGCTGACCGTCACAGAAGCCTTGGCGCCGAAGCGCTTGCAGATCATGTCCATGCAGAGGAAGCTCACCCAGCTCACGCAGAAGCCGCAGTCGAGCGCGAGGTACGGCAGCGAGATGAGCTCCTTGTTCGCAAGCAGGTTCATTACAACGACAGCGACCGTGAAGAGCGCAACTGTCGGGCTCGGAATGGAACGGAGCAGGACGCGGCAATCTTGAAGCGTTTTCTTGAGCATGAGATATCTCCCGGTTTTGGATTGGCAAGCAGGTTTCTACCTGGGACTGCTTGGAGGGCCGCTCTCGGCCGCAGAACATGGTAGCAAAGGGGGCTCTATATCACACGAAACTCCAGAAAAAGGCCTGAAAGAGCATTGCCTGCACCAGAGCCTGAGCCTTCCGGCATCAGCAGACAGAATGCAGGCTCGTATAGAATGGATGCGTCCACAACGCAAGAGAAAGGTTGAGCATGGATACAGAAGAGAAGACCGAAACGGCAGAGAACGTGCAGGCCGAAGCGGCTCCTGAGGACGCTGCTCCTGAGAAGACTGCAGAGGCCCCTTCGATCGAGCCCTTTGCTGAGGAGATCTCGTTCGATACATTTGCCGCATCCGATATGCGTGTCTGCAAGGTGCTTGCCTGCGGGGCCGTGAAGAAGAGCAAGAAGCTCCTGAGGTTCACGCTCGATGATGGATCCGGCACCGAGAGGCAGATCCTTTCCGGCATCCACGCCTACTACGAGCCAGAAGAGCTCGTCGGCAAGACCGTTGTCGCAATCGTGAACATCCCGCCGAGGAAGATGATGGGCCTCGATTCCTGCGGCATGCTGCTCTCTGCCATCCATCAGGAGGACGGCGTCGAGCATCTCAATCTCGTGATGCTCGACGATGCCATTCCTGCAGGCGCGAAGCTCTGCTAGCAGCCGGATGCAGAGACACACGATGAAGCGCCCCTTTCATCTTCTGCAGGCGCTTGCCGCCTGCATCCTTGCACTCCTTCTGGCAGGAGGTGCCGTTGCCTGCGGCTCCTCCTCCGCTGCATCCAGCACAGGCACACAGGATGCAGCGAGCGCCAGCACCGTCCAGGTCGAGGAAGGCAGCTCCTATACAAGCAAGGAGGAGGTTGCTGCCTACCTCCACGAGTATGGAGCGCTTCCGCCGAACTTCATCTCGAAGACGAAGGCGAAGAAGGCAGGCTGGGTTCCCTCGGAAGGCAACCTCGGCGAAGTCTGCCCCGGCATGAGCATCGGAGGCTCCGTCTTCTACAACGACGACGGCAAGCTGCCGGATGCCGAGGGCAGGACCTGGCATGAATGCGACATCGACTACCATGGGGGCAAACGGGGTCCTGAGCGCATCGTCTGGTCGACAGACGGGCTCATCTACTACACGCCGGACCACTACGAGACATTCGAGCAGCTCTATTGAGGGGAGGCCGGACATGATCGTGCTTTCTGAGGCAGATGCACTCGCCGAAGAGGACATCTGGAATCTCCTGTCCGATCGCCTCGGCTTCCCTTCCTGGTTCGGCCGCAACTTCGCTGCGCTCCAGGATCTCCTCGAAGACATCGATGAGCCAGCCACGCTCGAAATCCTGCTCGACGGCAAGGACAAAGACCCTAAAAGACGCCAGTTCTTCGAGACGCTTGCAAAGGTCTGCGAACGTGCTGCACGTGAGAACCCTGCCCTGCACGTGGAAATCCGCTCGGTCTCAGAAAGGATGCGCCATGATAGAGAAGCATGACATGTGGTACGCGCCGCACGAGGGCATCCGGACGCTCCATATCTGGCTCCCCGATGACTACTACGCAGACGGCAATATGGAACGCTATCCGGTCACGTACTTCTTCGATGGGCAGAACCTCTTCTCTGATGCCGAGGCAACCTACGGCACCTGCTGGAGGCTTGCCGAATTCCTGCGCAGCTGGGAGAAGCCGATGATCGTCTGCGGTCTCGAGTGCAGCCATGTCGGAAACGAGCGCCTCGACGAATACTGTCCCTGGAGCCTGAAGATCATGGACTTCGATGTCCACGGCATCGGCGAGAAGACGTTCCAGTGGATCATGAACGACATAAAGCCCTGGATCGATGCCACGTACCGCACGTGGCCCCACCGCGAAGCAACTGCCATCGCAGGCTCGAGCATGGGCGGCATCATGAGCGTCTACGGCGTGCTTGCACACAACGATGTCTTCAGCAAGGCCGGCTGCATCTCTTCCGGCTGCCGCTTCATGAACCGCTTCTTCGTGCCGCTTGCAAACATCTCCGACATCTCTCCCGACACCCGTGCCTACTTTGCCTGGGCAGAAGGAGAATCCGGCAGGATCTGGGGAGACAACCTCCTCGAGGACTCGGACGAAGCCCTGGCTGCCGAGAGGCTTGCCACGATCCTGCGCAATGAAGGCGCTGCCACGTCGCTCTGGTGCATACCGGGAGGCGAGCACAACGAGGCGAGCTGGGCAACGCAGAACAAGCGCTGCTTCGATTTCCTGTGGTGTGCCCGCGAGGATGCGCCAGACGAGGCCTGACAGCCATCTGCTGCAAAGATCCAATCTTGGAGGGAGCGCTGCATGTTCAGCCCATTCCGTGACGAGCAGGGACGCGAGAAAGCGCTGAACGATGTGACGTGGGACGACCTTGCCCAGCTCCAGGAGCTTGAGGAAGGCTTTGCCCTCGAGTTCAAGCAGACATTCGGCCCTTCAGTGCGCCGCAAGATCCCGAAGATCGTGGCCTCGTTCTCGAACTCCCATGGCGGATGGCTCATCATCGGCATTGCCGACGATTCCCGCGAAGTCTGTCCTTTGCCCAAAGGCTCTGCCGACTACTCCCAGATCATAGGCGAGCTCTGCCGCCACCATGTATCGCCGGCACCGCGCTTCGAGGTGCGCTTCCTTGCCAATCCCCAGAATCCAGAGACCGGCGTCGTGCTTGTCCGCATCGACGAGGGCGACTTCCCGCCCTATGTCGCCGACGGCATTGTCGAGATCAGGGAGGGCTCGGCCTCAGGCCCTGCCGACTCGGCAGCGCTGGTCGATCTCTACGACAGAGCGATGAGGAGAAGGCAGGAAGTCGAGCGCTTCTGCAGGCGCACGGTCTTCTATCCGATGGCAGACGATGCAGCTGATGATGCAGCGCTCTTCGATCTCTATCTCTTCCATATGGGCCCCGATGCAGAAGACGTCCACTCGCGCGCCCGCGTGAACGAAGGCGCTGCCGTCATGCAGCAGGCCTTTCGCCACAACGGCGTCGCATGCCATATCCAGCATGCCCACGACAGTCTCATCTTCCGGAGCTCCCCGTCAGACGATATGGTCGTCCCCCACTCTGCCATCGAGCTCTTCCCCGACGCATCCATGAAGCTTTCGGTCCCTGCTGTCATGGTCCGCGGCAAGAAGCGAAAGAGTGCGCTCAAGACCCTGCGGGAAAAGACGGGCGCCTCGCTTCCTGATGATGTCCGCCTCATGGACGCATCGGCGGCACTCCAGCGCGTGACGAGGATGGCATCGCTCCTTGACCGCTTCGTGCGCCTTTCGGGCCTTTCCTGGCAGGAATATGCTGTAGCATACGAGCTCGAGCACATGGCAGGCGTGACGCTCTGGTCGAAGGATCCGACCTATCTCTCCTACGCAAAGACGCACGGCATCCTCTGGTGCGCAACGGCAGACTGCCTCTCGCGCGTCCGCTATCTCGATGACGGAGCGCATGATACTTTCCGTGCCCGCCAGTTTGCGGGCTCCCACTTCTTCGAGGCCTGCGGCCTTCCGCTTGGCTCTCCCGATGCAGAGGATACGGCGCTCGTGCAGGCGCTGCTCTCGACAAGCCAAGAAGAGGATGAGGAAGACGCACAGGAGGAGTGAGCGCATCCTCCTTGAATTTCATGGAGATGGAACGAACGGCAGCATCTCTTTAACAAGCCTGTAGCTATCGTGCGCTACCGTATCCTCCAAAACTTCTCGGAGCAAGGAGACCCATGGAACGCGCTGACACCGAACGCTATCTCACTATCCTGAGGCGCGAGCTTGTCTGCGCGCTTGGCTGCACCGAGCCGATAGCAGTCGCCTTTGTGGCGGCGCTGGCGCGTGACGCCCTGGGCACAGCTCCCGAGCATCTCTCCGTTGCCTGCTCTGGCAACATCATCAAGAATGTGAAGAGCGTGACCGTGCCGAATTCCGGCGACCAGCGTGGCATCGAGGCGGCAGCGACCCTGGGCTGCGTCGGCGGCAAGGCAGAGGCAGCACTCGAAGTGCTCGAAGGCGTCACGGAAGATGAGCAGGAGCGCACCCGCGAGCTTGTCTCCTCCGGCTTCTGCGACGTGTCTCTTGCCGAGGATGTGCCGAACCTCTATGTCCGCGTCGTCGCGACAGGAGAAGGCCATGAGGGTGTGGCCTGCGTCTCGGGCAGGCATACGAATGTCGTCGAGCTCACACGTGATGGGAAGGCAGTCTCGGTCGACGGCGTCACGGTGCAGGAAGGTGCTGCGCAAGAGGACGCAGAAGCAGAGCCCGACCTTGCCTGCCTCTCGCTTGAAGGCATCTGGGAGTTTGCCCATACGGTCCCCATCGCCGATATCAAGGACATGATCGAGCGCCAGGTGACCCTCAACGAGGAGATCTCGAACGAAGGCCTCTCGGGCGACTGGGGCGCCCGCATCGGCAAGACCCTGCTCCTCACCCGTCCCGACGATATCTCCTGCCGTGCACGCGCTGCGGCAGCTGCAGGATCTGACGCCCGCATGAGCGGCTGTCCCATGCCTGTCGTAATCAACTGCGGCTCGGGCAACCAGGGCATCACGTGCTCCTTGCCTGTCGCAGAATATGCACGCTTCCTCAAGGTCTCCCACGACGAGATGCTGCGTGCCGTCGCGCTCTCCGACCTTACCGCCATCCATGCGAAGCGCTTCATCGGCGAGCTCTCTGCCTTCTGCGGCGCTGTGACCGCGGCAACCGGTGCTGGCGCTGCCATCTGCTACCTGAGGGGCGGCTCCTTCGGCCAGTACCAGGCAACGATTGCCAATACCCTTGCCAATGTGGGCGGCATCGTCTGCGACGGAGCAAAGCCGAGCTGTGCTGCCAAGATTGCAGCGGCAGTCGATGCCGCCATCCTCGGCTGCGACATGGCATTGGCGAATGTCGACTTCAATCCCGGTGAAGGCCTCATCGGCGAGACGACGGAAGAGACGATCCGCTCCATGGGATACGTCGGACGTGTCGGCATGCATCCCACCGACGTCGAGATCCTGAACATCATGATTGGAAAGACAGTCTGCCAGGACGCCTGAGGCTCACGCACTGCGGATGGCAGAGGCAAGGGCCTGGACGGCGAGCTTCGTGCCATCCAGGCTGGGGTGCCTGCCATCGCGCCCGTAGAGCCTTGAGGCAAAGCCCTGTTTCCTGAAGGCCTCCCCGGCCTCGGCCAGCACGAGACGATCCTTGTCTGCGATGCTGCGGCAGACAGAAGTGATTGCATCCTGCATGGAAGATGGAGCGAGGCCAAGCGCAGCAAGGCGCGGGCATCCTTCGCAGAATGCCCAGGTCTCGAAGAGTACCGGCGTCCCTCCCTCTTCCCGTACAAAAGAGGAGAGCTCATGCACGCTTCTCTCGAAGCTTTGCGGCGACGTCACGGCGGCCGTGCTCATCTCCTGGAGCACCACGAAGGCATAGCCTCCTGCTTCGAGCGAGGCGAGCGTCTGGCTCCCAAGCTTTGTCTTCGGGTTCAGCTGTTCGGCGAGACGTGCCCCTCCCCGCGCGTGCACCTCGACCTCGCAGGAAAGCTCCTCGGCAAGAAGCTCTGGCAGGCCATTGGCCCGCGTGAAGCTGTTTCCGAGCATCAGGATGCGGAATGTATCGGAGCGATCCATAGACCTCATGCCTTCCCGAGAAGATGGACAGCGACCATCGGTCTGCGCAATGCCCCTGCCAGCGCCACACCAGCCTGCCTCACCTTCACACCATGCGCTCCCACGTTGCGCCAGCATCCTGGCAGGCCTTCATGAGGGGCCTAAAAGCGGTCCCTATGCCTTCTTCGGCGCTTCCTTCTCCTCGTCTTCCGTTTCGAGCAGCGCTTCTGCCTCGTCGAGCGCGGCTCCCTGAGCAAGAGCGCGCAGTGCAGCTATCTCGCGCCGGTAGCCAGAGAGCTCATTCGGCGTCTCCAGTATCATCGGCAGCCCCGATATGCGCGGATTCGTCACGATGGCCTGGAAGGCAGCAAGGCCAAGCGTGCCCTGTCCAAGCTTTTCATGGCGGTCCTTGTGGGAGCCAAGAGGATTTTTCGAATCGTTCAGATGCAGCGCCTTCAGGCGGTCCAAGCCAATCACCTGGTCGAATTCGTCGAGGACGCCGTCGAGGTCTTCCGCTATCGGATATCCCGCGTCGTTCACATGACAGGTATCGAGGCAGACGCCCATGAGCTCGTCGTGCTCGACGCCTTCGAGGATGCGCTCAATCTCCTCAAACGTGCGGCCCACTTCGGTCCCTTTCCCTGCCATGGTCTCGAGCAGCACGCAGGTCTTCTGTCCGGGCACGAGCACCTGGTTGAGCCCTTCGACGATGAGGCGGATGCCTTCATCTGCTCCCTGCTTCAGATGGTTGCCGGGATGGAAGTTGAGGTAGTTGCCGGGCAGCTCTTCCATACGCTCGATATCGGAAGCGAACGCTTCACGCGTGTATTCCACGACATCCGGCTTCGCCGAGCACAGATTCATCGTATAGGGAGCGTGCGCGACGAGCTTTCCGAACTGGTGGCGCTCCATAAGATCGAGAAGTGCCTGCACATCTGCCGGATCGGGCACCTTGCCCTTGCCGCCTCGGGGATTCCTCGTAAAGAAGGCGAAGGTATTTGCGCCGATCTCGAGCGCGCACTTCCCCATCGCCTCATAGCCTTTCGAAGCCGAGAGATGGCAGCCTACTGTGATGTCGCCCATGTGCCCTGTGCCTTCCTGTCCAGATGTATGCACAGAGATTCTATGCCCATGAGACACCAGCCCGCAAAAGAGCAGAAAGGCTGCAGATGCCCAGGCATTCCACCATACATAGCAAAGGCAGACCGGAACGTCTGCCCGGACTGCCTCAAGCTGCATTGGATATGGCGGATGGGCCTAGCGGCGCACCTCGCGTGCCGCGATACGTCCTGCCGCAAGAGCCGATGCCACAAGGCCCGCCTTCATCAGGTCGAAGACGACGAAGGGCTCGACACCTGCCGCGAACGCTGCCGCAGGAGAGAGCTGCGCGACAAGCACCAGCTGTGCCCAGCCGGCAAGATAGACCGCTGCCGTCATACCCACAAGAGAGAGAAAGCAGGACACGGCCCAGGGAAGGCGCGTCTTCGAAAGCTGGGAGAGAAGATACGATCCTGCCCAGGCGCCGGCAACGAAGCCGAGGATGAAGCCTCCGGTGGGACCTGCCAGACGCCAGACGCCGCCAAGCCCGCCCGCAAAGACCGGAGCACCGAGCGCGCCTGCCGCGACATAGGCGCCGGCAGCAGATGCCGCCTCCTTCGGCTTCAGCGTCGCAGCGATGAAGCCAAGCGCCAGGATCTGGAGCGTGAAGGGCACTGGCTGGAGTGGAATCTCGAGATTGGCGCTGAGTGCCAGAGCAAGAGCTCCCGCGCAGATGCGCAAAGCGCCTGCCTGCGCGCTGCTGCCCTGCACCAGGCTGCGCAGCCGCGTGCTGGCAGGCGATTCCTCGAGGAGCATCCCGTTCGTTCTCTTTCGCATATCATTTCCTTTCGACACATCGGGCAGGGAATGCACGAATAGCATAGCAACCCGCTGCAGCCTGCTCGTGCAGCCTCTCGTTCAGGAAATAAGACCCAAACATACGCTGCCTTCATGCCTTCGAACCGCGCGCCTGAAGGAGGCTGTGATGGATACCCTGCATGAGCGCAAGCTCCGCGCTATCGTTGTCTCGGCACGGCTCTTCGCCTGCGGCGGACCGGCCGTCTCGCCTGCCACACACACCGGGCATGACGGAGCAGGCAAGATCCAGCTGGCGCGGGAGCAGGCAGCTGCTCCTGCCGAAGAGACGCTCCCCTTCCTCCAGGCCGGTCCCGCGACAGAGACCTGCCTTCGCCCAGATGAGCCGGCAGCAGGCCTGGCCGTGCTCTCCCATATCAGATGCCTTCACGGCAAGCATAGCGAGCACGCCCTGTCCAGCAGCTTTCAGACAGCATCGGGCAGCATCGCCTACACGGCAGGGCGCCAGCCTCTGCCAGCCCCTGAGAAGAAGGTGCAGCAGGCCCTCTCAAGAACGACATGCCATCCGAATGAGCAGACGCAGGAGGAAGCGCCCTAGCGCCTCTTGAGGTAGTGCTCCAGATTGGAGCGGAAGACAAGCTCCGCATCGCCGACGATGAGTCGTTTGTCCACCTTTCCATACAAGAGGTAGGCAGAGAGCGTGGCAGCCGCACGGAAGGCAAGGCCTTCCGGATCCTTGAAGAGCAGATTCGTGAAGGTATGGTTTCTGAGCGCTTCCACATTCTCCGGGAAGACATCAGAGCCGATGGCAGGCACCTTGCCGGCAAGGCCGGCAGCGCAGAGCTCCTGCGCAAGCACCATGCTGCCCGTCGCAAAGACGCTGCTGGCAAACGAGGGCACACACCCTTCCAGAGCCCTGCGCACCCTGTCGGGGAGCTCGTCCCGCTCGCTGTGGCCGCCCGGGACCTCAATGATGCGTGCTTCCGGCAGCATTCTCCGGAGCTCTTCTCTGAAGGAATCGGCCACGAGACGATGCGCCTCGACCGTCGCATCGCCCGAGAGCAGGACCGCCGAAAGGCCTGCATCTCCGTGAGCCCTACCTGCCATAAGGTTCGCTGCCTGTTCTGCCATGAGAAGGCCTGCAGCATGGTAGTCGGGAACCGCTGCCCCGATATGGTCAATCCTTCGGTCTGCGCCCATGACAAGCTCGATGGGGATAGCATGCTCCGAGAGACGCTTGAGCTCCAGGAAATCCCGTTCCGTCTCGGGCGTGAAGGCAAGAAGGCCGCTCACATGTTCCCCTGCCTCGATCTTCCCATAGATCTCGGAAAGCACATCCGCATAGCAGCCAGGACGAAACGAGCAGCGCCTGAACTCGATGTCGCCCGAACTATGGGAGGCAGCGAATGCCTCGAAGCCGCTCCAGAGCTGGGCATAGAAGAAGCGCCCATCGTCTTCTGCGCTTGGCAGCACGACATAGACAACCGGCGCCTTGCGCCTGAGCATCGAGGCGCTTTCGTTGCGCTCATAGCCGACCTCTTCGGCATACTGCAGGATCTCGGAGCGGGTCTTGGCACCGACGCCGGGCTTTCCCGCTATCGCCTTGTGAACTGTATTGACGGAGATGCCGAAATGGGCCGCGATATCTCTCATCGTTATGCGTGTATCTGCCATGCAGAAAGCCAATCCAGATCTTGTCCTGTACGTGCCTCTCCATCATACGCGTTGCAGCATATGCACGTGAAGTGGCATGCCAGAAGAAACGTGCACAGAAGGCGGGTCCCTTTGGGCATGTCTTTTTGCTTGAGGCTCTTTGCTGGTCGTTATCGGAATCGTCGAAGCAGTCACCACAGGTCGGGCAGGTCCAGGAGCCATCCTTGGCAGCATGGGGGCTGACGTGACATGCCAGCTTTTGGTCCCACAGCAGCTGCTTCGGGAGCTGCCCTGCCCCGGGAAACCTCCGCCAGGCTGCCAGCATCCTCGAAGGAGGCGCCTCCCTGCGCTGCTGCATCCGGTACTTCCTGCCAGGACTGTGCCGGTGGGCCCGGGGATAGCCTGCCTGAGCAAATCCGTTCTGACGTTGCTGATAGCCACCCTGGCTATAGCCCTATCCTCCCTGCGGAGGGTAGCCGCCCTGGCCATCCATCTCTGCCTCGAAGGTCACGAAAGCTTATATAGGCGTCTCCGAGACCGGCGGGACCCTATCCTGCACCGGCAACAATGACGGACCGAAGACCGGCATCCCCCTCCTTGACGCTGGCAGCATGGCACACGTGAACTCAATGGGCACCGTCACGGTCGATATGGATTTGAGCATGGCAAGGCACTGCATGTCGCGTGCGGGCCTTCCGAGACTATCGGGGCCATCCAGACGATTCGGGGCTACACGAACCAGATTGCCTGGCTCTGGATCTGCCTTCCTGAAAGTGCCAGAGCACATGCACCGTTCTCCCGCTGTACCCTCTCCCCCACTGCCTTCTTGGACAGGACTATCCAGACAGGGCAGCTTCTGGCTGGCCGCACGCATACGCTGACACGCCTGGCGGTTCCCGCACACCCACCAGGATAGGACAGAAGGGCAGATGGAGCATATCCATCTGCCCTTCCTTCATGCGCGAGACCTTGCTTCTGCTTCCCTACATCCAGCCTCTGCGGACAAGGATGATCGAAAGGATGACACAGACGATCGCCGTGCCGCCGCAGATGATGCCAAAGCCATGCGGGACATTGGCGAGCGGCATCCAGCTCAGGTCGACGTTCATGCCATACAGTCCCGAAATCACTGTCGGGATCGAGAGGATGAGCGTGATCGACGTGAGGCGCTGCATCACATTGTTCAGGCGCGAGTCCATGAGCGAGCTCACGAGGTTTCTCGTGCCATCCATAATGTCACGGTAGATCTGGGCCATCTCGATGGCCTGCTGCGTCTCTGTCGCAGCATCCTCGAGGAGATCTTCCGTGCTGGGGCCAGGATGGAGCCTGCCCGAGCGCTGCAGGCGCGTGAGCACAGACCCATTGCCCCTGAGCGATGTCTGAAAGTAGACAAAGGTCGTCTCCACCTCATGGAGGCTCATGAGGTCGGCTTCCGTCGTTGATTTCTTGATCTTCTCCTCGAACTCGCGCCTCTGCCTGTCGATGCAGCGCAGATCTCTCTGGTAGAGAAGAGCAGCCCTCAGCAGGATGCGGTAAAGGAACTGACGGCGCAGCCTTGTCGAAAGCTCCAGACCAGAGCCTGCCCGCCCCGGAGAGAGGATCGGCGTATCCTGCGCACAGACCGTGATCACATTGTGCTCGAGGATGAGGATGCCCAGAGGGATGGTCTCATACGTCGAGACGCCGTGGCGCACATCGTCGACCGGGATATCGATAAGGACAAGGGAGAATGCTTCCTCGTACTCGACACGGGACTTCTCTTCCGGGTCATTGGCAGCAGCGATATCGGCAGGATCGACACCCTGGAGCTGCGACGCGACGGACTCGATCTCGTCGAGCGACGGCGAGGTGAGCTTGATCCATACCCAATCATCGATTGCATCGACTGCATGCGTGCCCGCATCGTCTGTCCGGTAAAGCTCTATCACCTGCCGCCTCCTGCCCTGTCTGTCCAGCTTCCAAGGATACACGTGGGGAGGATTTCCGCGGAGCTTGTGCTGGAGTTCATGCGAAGCATTGACATGCTGGGAAGAAAGAAGCGGACACACAGGGAAGCTGTCACGAAGGACAGAGACGAGCGTCTTTCAAGTGCTGTCCCCTTTTTGCATGCAGGTCTCCTGCAACGATGCCCGAAACGGAATGCAGGAGTGCCATACGGCCCCAGATGTCTCCTCGAGAGATGCGGGACAGCGCCAGGGACCCCGTTCAGGCCATCGAAGAGAATCTGAACAGCGCTTCCGAAGAGCTCACGCCCAAGGCAATCGGCAACAACATCCTGAACTACCTTTCTGGCTCGATGGTGCCGCTCATCCCGGTCCTCATGTGCGCCGGCCTCTTCAAGACGGTCGGTGTCATTCTCGGCCCGACGATGGCGGGCGTCATCTCGGAGACGAGCGACATCTATATCCTCATGAACATGCTCTATGACGCTGCCTTCTATTTCCTGCCGATATATCTCGGCTACAACGCAGCAAAGAATATCGGCGTGACACCCGTGCTTGGCGCCTTCATGGGAGGAGTACTGATCGATCCGGCCATGATACAGATGGCACAGGATGGCGCTGCCTTCTCGGTCTATGGGATCCCCCGCATTCCGGGCAACTATACGCAGAGCGTGATTCCTATCCTTCTTTCGGTCTGCGCCATGCGCTATGTCGAACGCTTCTTCAAGAAGGTCATTCCCGATACGCTGACGACCGTCTTTGCGCCCTTCCTGACGATGGCTGCAGCGGTTCCCGCGTCTCTCTGCCTGCTGGCACCTCTCGGCAGCTGGCTGGGAGGCTGCCTTGCTGGCCTCTTCACCTCCCTTGGCACTTCGGGCAGCATCGTCGCCGTCATCGGAGGCGGCATTCTTGCGGCGCTCTGGCTTCCCATGGTCATCTCGGGCATGCATATTGCCCTCATCATGATCGCAATTGCAAACTTCATGGCAACGGGCTCTGACAGCTTCATCCTTGCCGCCACGACCGTAAGCATCTGGGCAGCCTACAGCTGCGAGGTTGCCACCTGGCTCAGGCTGCGCAATGAGGAAGAGAAGAGCATGGCACTTGGCTATGCAATCTCCAATATGGTAGGAGGTGTCGGAGAGCCCTTCATCTACGGCATGATGTTCAGATATCGCAGGCTCTTCCCCTGTCTGATGGCTGGATCTTTCGTCGCCGGAGCAATCGCAATCGCTCTGGGCGTGACCGTCTATGTCGCAGGAGGTGCGTCCAACGTCCTCAATGTCCTGGTCTTCGTCGGCGGCTCCACTTCCAATCTCGTCAATATGGGCATATCGGCTTCTGCCGGTTTCGTGACATCGTTCATCCTGACGTTCATGTTTGGCTTCACCAAGGATGAGCTCGAGTATGGACCTGCGCAGGAACGTGTCTAGATTCGAAACATGTGCCGCCTCTCCGACAGGAACTGCCAAGAGGCGGCAGACCAAGGAGATGGAACAATGAAGATAGAAGAGGCTATCCAGTCGATTCGAAGCTACTGCTCAGATATCGATGCCTTCACAGGCAAGCCCATCGATCCAAAGACAACACGCGACCAGGTGCTCTATGGAGAACGCTTCCTCGGCGCAGAGTGCACTGGCATCATCACCTGCATCTGGCCCACAGCAGACATCATCAAGCGTGCCCAGAGCATAGGCGCGAATCTCATCGTATCTCACGAAGCAATCTTCTGGAACCATGGTGACCGGCGCGATATCTTGGCCGGAAACCGCACATTCCAGGCAAAGTGCAGGCTCCTCGATCAATGGGGAGGCGTAGTGTGGCGCTGCCATGATGCAATCCATGCTGGCGTACCTTTGGAAGCAGATGGCAACCTGGCAGACGGGATATTCTTTGGCTTTGCTGAAAAGCTCGGCTGGCTTGATTTCAGAATCGACAAATCATGCCTGGACTTCATGCTGCCGGAACCAATTCGTGCCAGCATGCTTGCATCCAGGCTTGTAGAGACGCTTGGCCTTTCCGGAACACGCATCATAGGAGACAGAACTGCTCTTGTTCAGCGTATCCGCATTCCCATTCATATCTTGGGCATGCCCGAAGCAGATACCAGCCTCATCAATGAAATAGACGGAAGCTCAATTGACTGTCTCCTCGCAATGGAGCTCATCGACTTCACCGTCAGCGAGTACATCCGCGATGCAGCGATGCTGGGAGCCGGCAAATGTGCCATCCATCTGGGACATTTCAACCTCGAGGAGCCTGGAATGGAATACATGGCGGAATGGATCCCGAAAGCTCTGGCTGCTGCCGGCTACCAGAGAATGATCCAGCCTTCCGTCTCATTCCTTCCTATGGGCGATACCTATGGCTATATAGCCTGCCATATGTCCTGAAGCAGCTGCCGACAGAAGACGTGCCAGGATTTCTGCCCTGCTTTTTCACAGGAGCAGGGCTTCATTCTGCACACGATGAATATGCTGAAGAAAATCCTGCACTAACGGAATGAAGCCCCCATGCGCACCCGCACGCCACATCTGCAAAATAGGTCATTTAACAGATATGGGGGCACGGTTCGAACTGGGCACAGCAGAAATTTTCACCGGCAAAAGCCCAGCTGGCGCATCTGTGCGCAATTCGACCAACAAGAAGGCCCACCAGTGCGAGCAGCACGGACGCCGCAGCGAGCATCGCCGCGGCGGCACCGGAGATGACGGGCAGCCACCGCGTGCATATGGGATGCTTTGCCATGGCTGCTCGAATCCTGGAAGGTCCATCTGCCTGGCTGGTTCAGCCCGCAGGCAAAGATGCCGAACTCCCCCACTGATTTCCGACGGCATGCAACACGCGTCATCCCAAAGCATGATTTCCCGACGAACGTGGACGGCTGCAGCATCCAGGCGTAGGGCCGGGTGCAGGCAGAAATGTGTCGTGGGTACGTGTGGCTTCCCAGAGGACCAGGACGATTCAAGACATGCAGCGGTTCGTGCCAGGTCCGCAGCGCTTGGACGGCAGATATGAAAGCAGACCAGAGGGCATAGCCTCTGGTCTGCGAGTTTCTGGTGGGCGTTAGAAGATTTGAACTTCTGACCTCTTCCGTGTCAGGGAAGCGCTCTCCCCCTGAGCTAAACGCCCAAATGTGGAGTGCCTTGCGGCTGCTCGTAGGAAAAGAGTATACGCTGGGCACCCAATCGATGCAACGAAAAATCTTGCTCTACAGCCTCTTCGCAAAGATGTCCATAGCATTCCTGTCGGTATGGCGGGGATTGGGGCTCTGGCCTTCTGCGGCATAGCCGAAGGGAAGCATGAAGAGCAGGCGCTCGGATGCAGGAAGCTCAAAGGCGTCGTGCACCTTCTCAACATCGAAGTAGCTGACCCAGCAGGAGCCGAGGCCGAGATTGGTTGCCTCGAGCATCATCTGGGTGCCGGCAATGGCAGCATCCTGCTGGCCTGCGCTTGCATACGGCGTGAACGGGTTCTTCCACTCGAACTCGGAATCGAACGTCACCAGAAGCACGACCGATGCATTGAAGGCGCACGGCGTAAGCGAGCGCACCTTTGCGAGCGCCTCATCGCTCGTGAGCGCATAGACGCGGACCGGCTGCATGTTGGCACCGGCAGGAGCGATCCTTCCAGCCTCGAGTGCAGCGTTCAGCTTCTCTTCTTCGACAGGCTTCTCTGCATACTTCCTGATGGAGCAGCGCCTGCGGATGATCTCATCGTATGCCATGGTTTCTCTCCCCTTTCCTGATTCAGACAGATCCAGCAAGGCAGCGCTTAGGCCTCCTTGGCAGCCTTCGCCGCAAGGACCGTGCGTGCAAGGCCCTTGATCCACTTCTGATGGCTGATGTTCATCGTGTCAGGCTCAGACTCGAAGAGCTCTGCGGCTGGCTTGCCCTTCTGGGACTCCTGCGTGAGGATGCGGACGCGTCCCTCGGACAGGTCCTCAAGGAGCCATGCATGCACGACATCGAGCCTGTGGTCGGCGTCGCCCTCGGCCCAGCCGTGCCAGGCAAGACGGCCCGGCTTGCCATCTGCCGGCGCCTCGAACTCGATGACCTGGGCCTCGATGGGGAAGCCGAAGGTCTTGAAGCGGAAGCGGGTGTCCGGTGCGAGCTTCGTGCCCTCGGTGTTGTCGAACTCGACGTCAGTTGCACTGTCGTAGCAGGTCGGCCAGATGGCAGTATCGATCAGGTTCTCGAAGAGATCGGCTGCCGTGGTGCCACGGACGATGGTCTCGTTCGAGGCGAAGTTGTCGGTGGTCCCCGGGAGGTACTCGTGCGGTCACGTGATCTCGTCCAGCATTTCATGCATCCTTTCGTCTCTGCACGCCGCACTCTGCAGCATGCAATTCCCTTTCTCTTCAGCCTTCTCTACGCAGGCAGGATCTCGATGAGCTGCCCCTCAGGGTCTGCGATGAAGTAGAGGCCCATGGCAGGGTTCTCGTGGTCGATAACGTGCATCTTCTTGTGCAGGTCGTGATAGGCCGCGAAATCATCCACCTCGAAGGCGATGTGGGTATCCTTGCCGCCGTTGTCATACGGCTCCGTGCGGCCCCTGTTCCAGGTAAGCTCGAGCTCGAAAGGCGAGCTGTCGTTCACCATGAACGTATTGGTCCAGAACCCATTTGCCGGACCGATCTGCCTCACGACATGGAATCCCAGAGCCAGCTCATAGAACATGACCGTCTTCTCACGGTCGAGGACGTGTGTGCAGCGATGGACAAAGCGTGCCTTCATGCCGCCTCCTTCCTGATGCAATGCGCATCTCCTCTGTTGCTGGAGGCAGCATATCAGCCAAGATATATAGAACAGAAGTACAGACTTATTAGTGCAATACTATCTATTTGGATACTATGAGAGGCAAGATATGACACAGGAGAGAAGTGCCGAGGGCATCCGGGTATTCCACTGCCCGGTCGAAGCGACCATGAGCAAGATAGGCGGCAAGTACAAGGCCATCATCCTCTACCACCTGACAGCCGACGGAACGCTGCGCTTCAGCCAGCTCCAGAAGCTCATCCCGCAGGCAACCGCGAAGATGCTCTCCCAGCAGCTCCGCGAGCTCGAGCACGACGAGCTCGTGCATCGCGAGGTCTACCCGGTCGTGCCGCCGAAGACCGAGTATTCGCTCACGGAGTATGGAAAGACGCTCTCCCCCATCGTGACCGAGATGTGCCGCTGGGGAGAAGAGCATATGGCAGACCAAATCCTGCCACCAAAGCAGGTCTGAGCGCTCCGATAGGGCTGCCCCGTCCATCCGAAAGGGTTCCTTCTTACCTGCATCCACCACGCCAGACTCGAAGCAGCGCGAAACGCAGGAATAGGGAGGCTGCCATGAAGACGCACCGCTACTTTGCCATTCTTACACTCGTATGCATGGCAATGGCCATCGTGACCGGATGGGAAATGACAAAAGAGCACTGATTGATAGAGGACCATAGCTGGTCCCCTATACAGAAGAGCCGTCTCCTGCTTCCTGATGAAGCGGGAGACGGCTCTGCCTGTTCTGCCGGATTCCCTGGAACGTGGAATCCATATCTGATTGCCTGCTCTGCAGGGACGCTCAGCCTGCTATGCCTCTTTGGCTGCCGACCCTGCCTGAGCCTGGAGCTCTTCTCCCCTCCTGAAGATGAGGCGGAAGACCAGCCTGCCCAGAGGGCCGCCGAAGAAGATCTGCCAGGCAAGCGCCATGGGGAAGTTCAGAGCTGCTGTCTGGATCCAGGTTCCGATGAGGCCTGCAGACGAGAAGTCCTTGAAGAGGAAGGTGGCAACGAGGCTCATGGCCGGGCACATGAGGCACACGGTGAGAGAGCAGCGGATGAGGAGCATCCAGAAGAAGGGCATGTCCTCTGTGACAACACGGCTCGTGAGATGCACGACGGGACGCTCGAAGACGAACATCTCGAGGATGATAGCGACAGGCCACATGATGCGCAGCTCGCCCAGGGCCATGAGGAAGACCTGGTCGGTCATGCCACCGATAGTGAGCGAGATGTTGTAGCAGATCATCGCATAGACCATGATGAAGGCCATGATCGTTGTGAACACGAAATTCTCGAACCTGGTCTGGGGCATAGAGAGCTCTCCTTCTCGTTGTGATGACTGTGTTGTTCGTTATCACGAGAGGCTCGTGTGCGTTTCCAATGGGACCAGTATTCGGTTTTTGGCTGATTGCGCCTCAGAAACCTTACCATGCACAGGGCCAGCCTATATGAATTCCACAACATCAGGCTCGGCCACGGAAGAGCCTGGCACTGCGTCTGCGGTACGGCAGAGCCATGTGGTTGTGCCATGATGGAAGGGAGCTGAAGGGATGAGGAGCATGACGAAGATCTACATCGATGCAGATGCCTGCCCCGTGATACGTGAGAGCCTGGCAATAGCCCGTGCAGAGAAGATTCCCTGCATCATCGCCGGCAACACGACACAGAACCTCGAGCGCCATATGCGGCCACAGGACCCGAGAGAGCCGAGAGATCCGAAGCATCCAGACAGCAGCTTCTGGACCACGACCCTCCAGGAAAGCATCGGCGCCGATTCTGCCGACTTCGCTATAGCCTCTGCCATCACGCCTGAAGACGTCGTCGTCACACAGGACATAGGACTTGCCGATATCGTGCTCGGCCGCGGGGCACACGCCATCGGCGTGCGCGGACGCATCTACAACCCGCTCACGATCGACTCGATGATGTTCATCCGGCATGAGGAGAAGAAGGTCAGGCGTCAAGGCGGCAGGACCAAAGGTCCCGCGCCCTTCACGAACGAAGACCGCAAGCGCTTCGAGCGCAACCTCCGCCAGCTTGTGCATGAAGCAAAGCAGCCACAGAGCAAATCGATTGATTGACCTGCGGATTTCCCACATGCATCACCACGTGTATGGCTTCAGCATGAAACTTCGGAAGCAACTTCGGAACTTCAGGAGCAACATCCCGTTCCATCACTCTCCAATCTCCGCTCTTCATGCGAAGCCCCCAATGGCATGGCCTCCGGGCAAGCTGGTAATTTCAGACGCAAAGCTCAGTAGCGTGTGCATGAGGTCCGGCATTGGCTGCTGCCCATCAATCAGCCTGCTTCTATGCCAGCCCCACTGCATGCAGGATGAGGAGCACAAGCGCAGCAGCTAGCGGAAGGCCTGCGGCAGCTACCGAGAACGAGAGTGCCAGCTTCATGAGCACTGCCCTGTGTCCGTCTTCCTCCGCAAGCACATCGAGAGCATGTCCCAGCGTTTCCGCTTCGAGCTCCGCTGCTTCATGATCGAGATTCTCGGCACCAGCACGGAGCCTTCCCTCTGCCACGCGCAGATGCTCCTGCGGCGTTCCGAGCGGTGCTGCCTTCATCCCCATGAGAGATACGGCAGCGATGATGAAGGATGCTGCAGCGACAATGCCTTCCGCAAAGAGCGCCCAGAGCAGGAATTCATGCGCAAGGCCGGTCAAGCTTTCCGCAGCAGCGACACCGGCTGCAAGGGCGCAGAGAGTCACGAGCGGCACAGCCACAAGCAGCACTTCCGCCTCATGCTTCAGGCTCTGCTGGCGTGCCTGCTCCTGCTCGAGCGCAAGCCTGCCGAGCCGTGCTGCCGCCTCGTCGAGCACGCTTCCGCCACAAGCTTTCCTGTTATCTTCCGTGCGCTCTTCCATGCTCTGCACCTTCCAGTCAGGCCGTTTCTGCCATAAAGCCTAGCATCCCTCATGATGGAGGATAGCTGTTCTACACCAGATTCCATCTCAGCAGAGCTCGAGCTCGGGACTCTTTTCGACTAGATCGATGTCATCCTCGAGGAACTCGTTGCTCATCTGCTCGACCCACGGACGTGGATAGCGGTAGAAGAGGAGGTATGCAATCCGCTCTGGAGGAGGATCCTGTACGAAGGGCACGACAGCGAGATCGGGATTGCTCCTCGCGAAGAAATCCGCCACACAGCGGGTCACGATGGTCCAGGTTCCAGGCTCCTCGAGGAGCATCGAGACCGTGCCAACTGTCACATGGCAGCTCATGAAACCTGCAAATCGCCTTCTGTGCCAGATCTCGAAATCGGACGAGACGGTCGATCGGATCTCCTTCATCTCGTCGAGATCTTCTGTGCTGCCAGTATCGACAAATCGCGCATCCTTATGGCAGACAAGAGCCATGTCCTCCTTGTAGAGCGGACGGGATATCACGCTCTTCGACTTGCGGAGCGTGAAGGCAAAGCCGATATCGATGGCCTGCCCCTCGATCAGGCGATGGATCTCTGTCGAATGCTCGGTCTGGATGAAGAGCTTCGTGCGTGGATGGCTGCGTATGAAGGAAGGATAGAGCTCCTAGAACGTGTAGGTATTGATGGTATCGACAGCAGTGACCCTGAGCTCCCGGAAAGCAAGCAGGCTCTTGATCTCATGTGCCTGCTGCTCGAGCCCGTCCCACTGGTGTGCCAGCGTCAGGAACGTCTCTCCTTCTGGCGTGAGCAGCACTTTCTTGATGCCTCGCTGCCGGACCAAGAGCGGCACGCCGAGCTCCTCTTCGAGCTGCGCGATGCGCATGCTGACCGTTCCCTGGCTGACAAGCAGCTGTCCTGCTGCTTCGGTGAGGCTGCCGCATTCAGCCACTTCCAGGAACGTCTCGATTCCCTCGCTGTTCACTGTCCCGCCAATTTATTAGGTTTTCCAATATTCTATAGCTGAAACATTCGTTTTACATGATATTTCAGCAGCAATGCTGTCATCAGAGCAGATGGAAGAGACGTCTTCTGGATTCAAAGCTTCATCCCTGCGCAGGTCAATCGCTATCACAGCTGGTAGCAGGTCGCTTATGGATTACAGCAAGTTTGGCGACGAGCTGGTCGGACTCGTCGGAGGAGAGGACAATGTCTCCGGGCTGGGTCTCAAGGTCCTGCGCACCTCCATTGTCTGGACGCGCATCTATCCTACGGGCGAAGAGGAGGCCCCGAACGAGGCCGGGCTTGCCTGCTACGGCAAGCTCTTCGATTGCCTTCTTGCCCACGGCATCCAGCCGCTCATCACGATCTCCCACTACGAGATGCCCTGGACCTCATCGAGAAGTACGTCGGCTGGCGGGACCGTCGCCTCACCGACCTCTGCCTCCGCTATGCCCATACCCTCTTCGAGCGCTTCGGCTCCAAGATCAAGCTCTGGCTCACCTTCAATGAGATCAACAACATGCGCCGCGATTCCCCGTACATGGGCGGCATCATCCTGAAGCCAGGAGAGAGCAAGGCCTAGACCATCTGCCAGGCAAGCCACCATATGCTCTTTGCCAATGCTCTGGCCGTGAAGATGTGCCCTGAGATGATCCCCCGACGCCCGCATCGGTGCCATGGGCTCGCTCAGCAACATCTATCCTTACAACTGCGACCCCGTGACCGTCTTCGAGACGATGGACTGTCGCAGGCGCTCGCTCTACTACTTCGATGTCATGTTCTGCGGCTCCTATCCTGGCTATGCCTTCCGCCTCTGGCATGATGCAGGCGCGGACATGAAGATGGGCCGGGGGACCTCGATATCCTGGCAGCCGACCATAACGACTTCCTTGTCTTCAGCTACTACCGCACCACGACCCACGGGCGTGGCCAGCAGTTCTTCGGCGATACCGGCGGCGAGATCGGAACCCCCCAGCCCCTGCATCGAGACAAGCAGCTTCGGCTGGCAGATCGACCCCATGGGCTTCCGCTATGCCCTGGACGAGCTCTGGGACAGGTATCAGGTGCCGCTCTTCCCGGTCGAGAACGGCCTCGACACCCAGGACACCGTCGAGGACGGAAAGATCCACGATCCCTACCGTGTCGAGTATCTGGAAAAGCACCTCAAGGCCCTGAAGGAAGCCATCCGTGACGGCGTCGATGTGATGGGCTACACCTGGTGGGGTCCCATCGATATCGTGAGCGCAGGAAGCTTCCAAGATGTCCAAGCGCTACGGCTTCATCTATGTGGACAAGGACGATGAAGGAAACGGTACGCTGAAGCGTATCAAGAAGGATTCCTTCGCCGCCTACCGCCACATCATCGAGATGAACGGCGCCGAGCTCTGATTCCCTCTAGCTTTCCCCCGCATTGCCCCAGACAGGCCTCCTTCTGTCTGGAGCTCTTTCTGTTTCCATGCACTGCCCTCTTCTTCTTTTCATACTCCATCTGGTATCCAAGACATTTCAGGCATACCATCTCTGGCCATTTATGCTATCTATCTGATAACATTTATCGGCAGCATAGCAAGACGCGCTCTCAACAAGAATTCCCATGCGGCACGAGCCGCAGCCATAGGAGATTAAGGATGCAGATACAGAAACGCGATGGCCGCTTCGAGGACTACGACAGGAACAAGATTACCCGTGCCATGCAGAAGGCGCTTGCCGAAGTAGGCGACCCTTCAGGCGAAGACGAGGCAGTCCTCGAAGCGCTCCTCGTATATGTGGAGCAGGCAATCGAGGAGACAGGCGCCGCCGAGGTCGAGAAGATCCAGGACCTCGTCGAGCGTGCCCTCATGGAATCAGGCCACTTCGATGCCGCGAAGGCCTATATCCTTTACCGCCACAAGAGGTCCGAGCTGAGACGTGCCCGCCAGAGCATCGTCACGCTTGCTCTCGAAAGCAGCGCAGATGCGCAGGCCTCGGCACGGCTGGATGCGGTCCTCACCAAGATTTCCCGCGACTTCGACCCCGTGCTCTATCCGGCAGATGCCCTGGCTGCCAAGTTCCAGAGCTTCGCAAAGCCGGGCATGGATATATCCGCCCGCCTCGATGCACTTGTACGTGCTGCCGTCGAGCTCACCTCCCAGGAAGCCCCCTCCTGGGAGCTCATCGCAGGAAGGCTCCTTGCCTTTGCAGCAGACACGCGACTCAAGGAAGAGGAGCACAGGCGCGGCATCGAAGGCTTCTATGGGAAGCTCCGTCATCTCACAGATCAGGGGCTCTATGGCACCTACATCCTCGAGGGCTATACGAAAGCAGAGATTGAGGAAGCAGCTTCCTTCATCGCGGACGAGCGAACCGATCTGCTTGACTATCCGGGACTCGACCTCCTGCTCAAGCGCTATGTCGTGTGCAGCCATGACCATATCGCCCTCGAATCGCCGCAGGAGATGTTTCTGGGCATCGCCCTGCACCTTGCCCTCAAGGAGCAAAAGGCGGAGCGCATGCGCTGGGTCCGGCGCTTCTACGACATGCTCTCGAAGCTCGAAGTGACAATGGCAACACCGACGCTCTCCAATGCCAGAAAGCCGCACCACCAACTCTCGAGCTGCTTCATCGATACTGTGCCAGACAGCCTCGAGGGGATCTACCGGAGTGTCGACAACTTCGCGATGGTCTCGAAGTACGGCGGCGGCATGGGCATGTATCTCGGCAAGGTCCGTGCCAAGGGCGGCTCCATCCAGGGCTTCGAGGGAGCAGCCGGAGGCGTCGTCCGCTGGATCCGTGTCATCAACGATACGGCCGTCGCGGTCGATCAGCTCGGCGTGCGCGCAGGAGCCGTTGCCGTCTATCTCGATGCCTGGCACAGAGACCTGCCAGAGTTCCTGCAGCTCCGCACCAACAATGGAGACGACCGCATGAAGGCACACGATGTCTTCCCCGCCGTCTGCTATCCCGACCTTTTCTGGAAGATGGCGGAGGAAGACCTCGACCAGCCCTGGCATCTCATGTGCCCCCACGATATCTCGACCGTCAAGGGCTATGCTCTCGAGGACTACTTCGGGGAGGAATGGGAGAGGCGCTACCGCGACTGCGTGGCAGACCCGAGGATCCCTAAGCGCACCGTCACGATCAAGGACATCGTGCGCCTGGTGCTCAGAAGCGCTGTCGAGACCGGCACGCCCTTTGCCTTCATGCGCGATACCGTAAACCGTGCCAATCCCAACCCGCATGCAGGCATCATCTACTGTTCGAACCTTTGCACGGAGATTGCCCAGAACACAAGCGAGATCGAATCTGTCTCAGAGGAGATCGTGACAAGGGACGGCGATACCGTCGTCGTGACGACGACAAGGCCAGGAGACTTCGTTGTCTGCAACCTTGCAAGCCTCTCGCTGGGGAAGATCCCCCTCGAGGATGACAGCTATCTTGCCCACACGATCGAGAGCGCTGTCCGTGCCCTCGACAATGTGATCGACCTCAACTTCTATGCCCTCCCCTATGCAAAGATCACGAACAGGCGCTACCGTTCGGTGGGACTCGGCGTCTCGGGCTACCACCACATGCTGGCAAAGCGCCATATCCGCTGGGAGAGCGAGGAGCATCTCGCCTTTGCAGACGAGCTCTTCGAGCGGATCAACAGGCATGCTATCGAAGCATCTTCTGCGCTTGCGGAGGAGCGCGGCGCCTACGAGCTCTTCGAAGGCTCCGACTGGGCAACCGGCGCCTACTTCGAGAAGCGCGGCTACACCTCTCCTGCCTGGCAGAAGGTCAAGGAGCAGGTCACAGAGCACGGCATGAGGAACGCCTACCTTCTGGCAATCGCCCCCACCAGCTCCACCTCCATCATCGCAGGCACCTCTGCCGGCCTTGACCCCATCATGCGCCGCTTCTTCCTCGAGGAGAAGAAGGGGGCCATGCTGCCGCGCATCGCACCTGAGCTCTCGCAGGAGACCTGGTGGTACTACAAGCCGGCACATCTGATCGACCAGACCTGGAGCATAAAGGCAGCAGGAGTGCGCCAGCGCCACATCGACCAGGCGCAGTCCGTGAACCTCTACATCACGAACGAATATACGATGCGCCAGGTGCTTGCCCTCTACCTCGAAGCCTGGAGAGACGGCGTCAAGACCATCTACTATGTCCGCAGCAAGTCGCTCGAAGTCGAAGAGTGCGAGAGCTGCGCAAGCTAGAGAGATTCCAACCCCTTCTTGAAAGGACATCCCATGCAGAACACGACGAAGCTCAAGGCAAAGGCGCTCTTCAACCCTGATGGAGATACCGACGTGCGAGAGCGCCGTCTCATCGGCGGCAACACGACGAACCTCAATGACTTCAACAATCTCAAGTACGCCTGGGCCTCCGACTGGTACCGCCAGGCCATGAACAACTTCTGGATACCGGAGGAGATCAACCTCTCCCAGGATGTGAAGGACTACCCCAAGCTCTCTCAGGCCGAGCGCACGGCCTACGACAAGATCCTTTCCTTCCTCGTCTTCCTGGACTCCCTCCAGACGGCAAATCTCCCGAACATCGGTGAATTCATCACGGCAAACGAGGTGAATCTCTGCCTTCATATCCAGACCTTCCAGGAGTGCGTGCACTCCCAGAGCTACTCCTACATGCTCGACACAATCTGCAGCCCCGAGAAGAGAAACGAGATCCTCTACCAGTGGAAGACCGATGCGCACCTGCTTGCCAGGAATACCTTCATCGGAAACCTCTACAACGAGTTCCAGGAAAAGAAGGATGCCCAGGCACTGCTGCGGGTGATGATGGCAAACTTCATCCTCGAAGGCGTCTACTTCTACTCGGGCTTCATGTTCTTCTACAACCTTGCCCGCATGGGCAAGATGCCGGGAAGCGCCCAGGAGATCCGCTACATCAACAGGGACGAGAACACGCATCTGTGGCTCTTCAGAAACATGCTCCTGGAGCTCCAGCGCGAGGAGCCCGAGCTCTTCCAGGAGAAGGACATCGCAGACCTCAAGGCCATGCTCCAGGAAGGCGTCGAGCAGGAGATTGCCTGGGGCGCCTATGTCTTGGGAGACGATATCCCCGGCCTCACCTCGAAGCAGGTCGAAGACTACATCCGCTATCTCGGGAATCTGCGCTGGAGCTCTCTGGGCATGGGCGAGCTCTATCCAGGATACGCAGAAGAGCCAGCAGATATGGCATGGGTATCCGAGTACAGCAACGCAAACATGGTGAAGACCGACTTCTTCGAGGCGCGCTCCACAGCCTATGCGAAATCCACGGCACTGGTGGACGACCTGTAGGAGATGCCTTCTTCCCCAAGGATGCGGCCCTGCCGTCTTTTCCCTATTCGTCTTCTTCCGGCACGATTTCTGCCCTGAACACCATGATCGTATCGGCGTCCGAACAGCAGAACTCTGCTGTGCCTTCAGGCTGTCCCGGAATCCTTCCGCCGTAGCGGAGGATATCGATATAGGGGAAGGCGCAGTGCATTGCCATCGGGCAGATCTTTCCGCGGTCTTCGTCGAAATCGAAGACCTCCCCCACCTTGTGGCCTCTATGGCAGCCATGCTTTCCCCTGCGGTCTATGATCTGGATCTTGATCTTCGGACGCCTTCTTGTCATGTCCCCTCCTTGCCAGCTCTTCCCGTCCAGTGTGATGCATGGGAAGAGCTTGTGGAAGAGGTGCAGGAACATGTTTTCTGGCAGAGCAGATGCCCGCCACCGAGGGCTCCATCTCAGTAGAGCACCCGCTCGATCACGGCGACAAGGACCGAGCAGTCCCTGCTGCCAAGCATCAGAAGAAGCAGAAGATGGTCCAGGACAAAGGCAACGAAGCCCTGCTCGTCCACCCCGTTGCCGAAAGCATCGGAGCGCACATGTGCATCTTTCTGCAGGGCCTGCCAAAGATGCCTTTCGACCTTTCCCAAGAAGGCATGCATGCGCGCAGCTCCCTCCTTGGCAGGACCTCCGCCAGAGGAGAGGGCGAAACCATGCAGCGCGGGGAAGCCGGGGTATGCCTGCATTCTCCAGGAGGCATGGCAGAAGAGCTCCTCTGTGGCAGCAGCGAAGCCATCGCCTTCCCGCCTCAGGCTGTCAAGATCGAAGATGTCTGACCAGATGTCTGCGGTCACAGCAAGAAGCAGGGCATCCTTGTCCGGAAAATAGTGGTAGAGCGTCCCTGCCGCAACTCCGGCTTCTGCCGCCACCGAGCGCATGCCGACACCGGCAAGGCCCTTTTGCTGCACAATCTTTCTGGCAGCGGCCAGGATCTCTTCCTTCGATGTTGCAGCTGGCTTCATGGGGACTCCTAGAGCCGGGGCAGAAGAGCGAGCCCCATGCAGATGATCCAGATATACATGACCGTCTTCGGAAGCATCAAAGCGCCCACTGCAGGCTTCCTCTTTGCCAGAAACGTGACTGGCAGATAGAAGCCGAAGGACAGGGCAATAGCGATGCACATCCTCCAGAGCCCATAGCCTCCCTCATTGCCGGAGATTGCAAAGAGAACGATTACGAGAAGGCCGGTGACGGCAAAGGGGATATTGCGCGCAAGCGACCAGCGCCGGTTCTCCTTGCCGGATGTCCATTCATTCTGCGGGAAGAGGCAGAGCACGATCCTGAGCGCTGCCGTCGCGAAGATGATAGCCGGGATGGCAGGCGAGATTGCGATATCCGGAAAGATTTCTCTCCAGATGAAGTACAGCACGACATAGAACACGGTCATCGTCACTGAGGTAATGGCAGTACCGAGACCAAGCTTTTTCGTCGTGTCTTCCCTGACGCCGAAAAGATGCATCTGGACACGCGGAATCAGGTGGAAGGCGTCTCCTCCTCCGAGCAGCACGGTCATGAGGCCAAACAGCAGAAAGACCGTCCGTCCCTGTGCCTGCGTGAAGAAGATGATGGCAGCCACAAGATCGAACGCAAGGTAGCAGAGATCGAAGATGCTCTCTGCGATGCGCATGCCTTTGGGCATGCCTTCCTGCTCTGTGCCTTCAGGACTCTGTTTCATAGCAGCCTCTTTCTTTCAGAACAGCAGGATGCATCCCGCTTTGCATGTCAATATGAACGCTGTTCATATTGACGCCTGCAAGACACAGCGTCAACCGAAAGGGAAAAGCGGCACATCTCTGACATCAGCTCCTCCACCAGCAAAGGCACCTGCCACTCACCGGACCGCCTGCCGATCAACAGTGCAGTGCAGGGCAATCCGGCTCATGGCAATCGTGCGTGACCAGGAAAGCAGAATGGCCATTTTCGCAGGCAGAGGCCCTGCAGACCCGCATTGCTCCGTCTTCGTCCTGCATTTGGATATGCCAGCGAGATGCCTGACAGATAACTGTAAGAACATTTGTTCTCATTTTTTTGCTACGCTCCTCCCTGCCCGAAGACATGTCCGTCGCTGAACGGATAGATCGCGAGAGAGCAGGGGCTGCCCATGGACAGCAGCAATATCTATGACTCGGTCTTCAAGACCATGGTGCACAAGGCACCGAAGCTTCTGATCCCCCTCATCAACGAGGTGTTTGGACGCCGCTATGAGATAGATGCGCCTATCGTGCAGTTCAACGAGGAGCACGAAGGACCTCTGGGCACCCGCATCTCCGATTCCGTCTTCCGCATCGAAGATATGGTCTACCACCTGGAATGCCAGAGCACTCACGACGCCAGCATGGTCGTAAGAATGATCGAATACGATTTCAGCATCGCCCTGCAGGAGGCTTTGGAGCAGGGCGCTCCTTACCGGATGAAATTCCCGTCCTCGTGCGTGCTGCTCCTCCGACATACCTCCGAGACGCCCGACTATCTGGAAATGGAAGTGGAGATGCCCGACAGCGAACCTTTCCGCTACCATGCAAAAATCTACAAGACGCAGCTTGTCAGCGAAGAGGAGATCTTCCGCAGACGCCTCCTCATCCTTCTTCCCTTCTATCTCATGCGCTATGAGAAGGAGCTCTCAAGCCTGGACGCAGAATCGGATGCTGCAGCAGCACTCATCAGAGAATGCCGCGAGATACGCATGCGCCTTGCCGACCTCACGCTCCTGCAGGGCGACGAGCTTCTCTATCGGCAGATAACAGAGCTTATAATCAGGGTGTCAGACCATCTGCTTGCAGCAAATGAGCCACTGAACAGGAAAGTGAGGCCAGCCATGGGCGGAGAGGTCCTCGAGCTTATGGACGACAAGATCGAGCGCAGCCGCAAAGAGGGCATCCAGGAGGGAATCGCGCTCGGCCGGCAGGAAGGGTTCGAGCAGGCCGAGAGCATCCTCGCCGAGCAGATGGCCGCCCTCGGCATCAACCGGGCGCTCATCGACCGGATGATGGCAGATGCCGCCGCCTCTCTGAAGAGCATGCCGCATCAGTAGCAGGAAGAAAGCTTTCCCCATGCCGGATGGCAGAACAGACTTCACGCTACCACAGGCTCCTCACAGATCATGTTCACTCTGCCCACCTGCAGGCACGCATATCCATTCTGCTTTTCGCGCATTCCCCGCATGCGCTCTGATGCCTATCTTCTGGATGGCAGCTCAGAAGCTATCCCACACCCCCGTTCCATGAATCTGCAGCTTCCTGTGTCGTCTGGAAAACGCAAGTCCTTCAGAAAGGACAATCATGTCCACTTCAGCAATCGCTGCCGCACTCTGTGCCTATACCCTCTTCATCATTGTCCTGCTCATCCTGCTCGTCGTTGCCTACTGGAAGATGTTCACGAAGGCAGGCATCGCTGGGTGGAAGTCCCTCATCCCCCTCTACAACGTCTATATCGCCTTCAAGACTGCCTGGAAGGACCAGACCGCATTCTGGGTCTGGCTTGCCGCAAACGTTGTCTACGGCCTGTTCAGGGACCATGAAGATGGAGTCTCCGGTGTCATCACGATCGCTGCGGGCACCCTTGCCCTTGTCTGGTGGATGCGCTTCTGCATGAAGCAGGCAAGGTCCTACGGCAGGGGCACCGGCGCAGGCATTGCCGCCTTCTTCCTGCCGAACATCATGACGCTCTACTACGGCTTCGCTTCCTCCTGCACCTATGCAGGTCCCCAGGACTAGTCGGGAGCACTGCTATGGAAGATGCACAGGACATGGCAGAGAAGCTCGAACGCTATGAGTGCTTTGCCTGAGGCCTGAGAGACGAGCTTGCCACGACGGACCAGAAGCTTCAGACCCTCAATGCCCAAGGCAAGATGAAGACCGCCACCTACCGGCAGCTCTTTGCAAACCGCTTCATGCTCGAAGAGATGGTCTCGCGCCTCGACGAGGCAGACCTCTGAGCCTGTCTCTCCTCTCGCCATATGAGATGATGGGTATAAAGAGAGCGTCAGACAAAACGCGAGACAAGGGAGATGCCTTATGGAGAAAGAGCTGCTTGACTACACTGCGCAGAAGGTCGACGAGATGCTCGCTGCGCCTTCCGCCTCTGCCGATACGAAGAAGTCTGCCCAGGCCTGGAAGGACGCTATCGCAGCCGGCAAGGATGCCGATGCCGCAACGAACATCCTGCTCGATGCTATCAGCGCCCACCAGACCACAATCGACTCCCTCATCGGCTTCATGAGTTCCGACAAGGCGAAGGAGCTCTTCGGCGCAGACGTTGCCGCAAGAAACGTTGCCCATGCAGAGGAGCGCAAGGCCAAGGGCGCCAAGTGGTGCGACTGCGCAGCCTGCAGGCCCTGCCATGAGCTGCTGCACAGGTTTGGCCGTGAAGAGGCAGACGTCTATCTGTGACACGGGAATCAAGATGTACAGGACAAGCAGGCCAGCGACTGGAGTCTCTGGCCTGCTTTGCTGTATCCGTCTTTGCAGAACTTCGAAAGCCCGCCAATTCAGAAGAAGAGATCCGTCAGCAGACAATCCCGGCTACGCCGCGCAATGCTCGGCATCAGTGCACGCGCGATTTGCAATCATAGCGATGAACAGATCGAAAGCACGGCAACTCGGCGAGAGCAACACAGAAGCCAATCCCATCTATGGTGCGAGATACGTTCCCCACTATTGAGCGGCAGAAAAGCTTGCTCCATCGAAGCGCATCCAGACATGGAGCTGGTCTACCCTTTTCATATTCCCGCATGCCGCAGAAAATGCGATGTCTGGGACCAGAGCATGAAGACAAGCAAGATGCCTCCCAGAAGAGCTGCCGGGCCGAAGCCTTGCCCTGAGCTGCGGCTCTTGCTCCGCTTATGAAGGACACTCCTGGCAGATGGCGTATCATGGAAAAGAGGCGCGATATCCGGAGGCAACATGGGCGAGCTCACTCTTGAGGAACGTGGAAGGCTGATCGTGGATGCATGTCTGAAGCAGACAAGCACCAGCCCCTATCAGGTGTTCATGAACGTGGCACGGCAGGACTTTGTACGCATGCACGGGCCGGAACACCACGTGCTGGATGGGGCGGCACTGCTGAGTGCATACCGCAACGCAGGAGGAGACGTCGACCTTGCTGCTGCACTGGCAGAGCTCATGTCGCGCGGTCTCAAGATGCCTGGCGCCATGTGCGGACGCTGGGGCGTATGCGGAGCGACAGCATCCATAGGAGCCGCGCTCAGCATTCTGGAACAGACAGGCCCGCTTTCAGACGACGACTCATGGGGCAGCCATATGCGCTACACGTCGCGTGCGCTGGACAGCCTGTCGCGCATAGGCGGGCCGCGCTGCTGCAAGCGCGATGCGTATGTATCGCTGCAGACAGCGGTTGACTATGTGCATGAGCGCTTCGGCGTCAGCCTTAAGAAGGACAGCATCGTCTGCGAGTTCCATCCGTACAATGCCCAGTGCCTGGGCAAGAAGTGTCCGTTCTTCCCAAAGACGGAGGCGGATGCCTGACTCATCCGCGCAGCTGCCTGCATCCATGATCTCCAGCAGAAGGCACCCTGACGTAGATGGCTTCATATATACCCATCCCCCGAGACTTCAGCCCCCCCTGCACCAGAGCCGCCTCTGCAGCACACAGTGCGGCTGACTGTATACCCTTCTTCTCCAAAGGCTCAGACGTATCAGATGGAGCCCATGCATCGGTCCACGCCCGGAGGCAGATCAAGCCACCACGCCCGATCTGCCCCGAAAGGCTTTGCAGGTACTCCTGGGGATTTCTGGATGTGTCCACCCGGCATGTGCATCTCTTGGGCCGGCAGCCGGATGCATCGCTGGATACGTGCCAGGCACGATGCTGCCGCCGAGGACGTCCGGAGAGACCTTCATATTGCCACGGCAGAAGCTTCAGCCATGCAGAAGATTTCTGGAACAGCAGGTCGCGGGGATGCCTATTCAAGACGTTCAGAAACCTTGGTTCATGTATGCAGGACACAGATAGAAAAGCAGCCCAGAGGCAATCCTCTGGGCTGCGAATGTTTGGTGGGCGTTAGAAGATTTGAACTTCTGACCTCTTCCGTGTCAGTTATCTAACTTGCAAGACAGGCAGAATCAACAAGGACATAATAGCACAAACTAGCCATGTTTACCTGCACTTTTAGGACATCCTAGAATCCAATGAGCCACGGTGGTAGAATGGGGACAACAACTTTTGGTGTCCGTTTGGTGTCCTGATTTGGTGTCCCAGAGTGGAGGTATCGAATCATGAAGTTCACGCATTACACGAGTGCGAGCATCCGCAAGCGCAAGGGAAAAGGCTGGCAAGGCATCCTCAAGTACAAGGACGAAGACAACAAGTGGAAGTCCAAGTACAAGACCTTCCCCGACGCCGAGCTCAAGCGCGAGGCCACTGCCGCCCTGGCCGAATGGCGGGAGCAGGAGGAGCGTGCCTGGCACGAGACCCGCGGTGACGTGAGGGTCCTTGCATCGACCGTCGCCGAGTACGTCGAGCATCACATCGAGACGCTCGAGAAGACTGAGTCGGCCGCGAAGTCGACAACCACCGGCTACCGGTTCATGCTCGCCCACATCAAGTCAGACCCCATCGGCGGCGTCTCCATCGACGAGCTGACGGCCGAGGACGCCGAGCGATGGATCGGCAACATGCTCTCGAGTGGCAAGTCCGCAGCAACGGTGCGCAAGGCATTCAACGTGCTTCACGTTGCCGTTCGCCATGCGGTCGAGGTTCATCGCCTTCCCTACGATCCCCTCTCGGCGGTCAAGCGTCCGAAACTCCCCAAGAAGGAACCGAACTCACTGGATACCATGCAGCGGGCTCGTTTGGTGTCCTACCTCGATGCGACGGGATGCTCGCCCGTGAACGTCGCCATTTCGCTTGCCCTCTACACCGGCATGCGCGAAGGCGAAGTGTGCGGGCTCCGCTGGGCCGACGTCGACTTCAAGACGAAGACCCTGCACATCAGGCGCACCATCGCGCGGGATGGCTCCCGTACATATGTAAAGGAACCCAAGACAGTGCGCTCGATGCGCAACATCCCCATCGACCAATCGCTCTCGAGTCTTCTCACCGCTCGCAAGGAGGCCGTTAACGCCGAGTGCACGGTGGCGGGCATCAAGTTCTCCGAGGACATGTACGTGGTTGGCGGCATCGGTGACGGCGTCGCCTACGCCTACATGGACCCGCACTTCCTCTGGCAGTCCTGGAAGGCCATCGCCAAGTCCCTCGACCTGAAGGGCACGCAGGGCAAGGTGCCCACCTTCCACGATCTTCGCCACACGTATGCGACTGCCGCAATCGCTAACGGAGCCGACGTGAAGAGCGTGCAGGGCCTTCTCGGCCACGCTTCCGCCAAGACCACGCTCGACATCTACGCTGGAAACGATGACGAGGCGATGCGCAGGGCGGCGGAGAGCACGGCTGCGGCCATGCGCGAGGTACCAGAGGGTGCAAAGACGTTCAAATAGCCAGTTTCGACATACTGCTGGCCGCCTTTGTCATCAAGAAGGTGGCCAGCTTGGCAGAAAGCGAGGATGGTGTGGACAGCAAGCAGAACGATATAGAGACCGATGAGGTCATCGAGGAGAACCTGACCGAGGAAGAAGAGAACGAACGCGTTGATGCCGCCATGAGAACAATCGCGCGAAGGCGGGGCGCTGCGAAACCGGTAGGCGCGTTTGCTCGTAGCGACTGGTATTGGACATGGAGCAAGGGCGTGGATCTTCTGGACGCAGTTTCCATCGACGCGCATCCCGAATACGCCGATGAAGCAAGAGCGGATGTTGATGCCTTCGCGCTCAAGCTGGCCAGGGACAGAATGGAGCGCGAGGTTGGTGAAATCTGTGATGCAGTGAGCTGGAACATAAGCGAGTATCGAAAGATCTTCCACATCACCATCACTGAGCTCGCCAAGGCAATCGATGTAAGCGAGTCAACTCTTCGAAAGAAGTTGAATGAGGGCACCCTAACCCTCAGAGAATTTCTGACACTATGCTCTGTGTGTCTCACCGACCCATGTGTTGTGCTCGGTTACGTAGACAGCGAGGACGCCAACCTCGTCCGTAACATCCACTGCTTGGACAAAGCATCAGACCACCGTGCCGTCGGTGAGTTCGTGCAGATCCTTTCCCATAAGCAAAATGGTAGGACCATGATCAGACAATCCATCTCGCCAGTAATTGAGGCGGACATGGGCTGGAGCGATGACTCTGATGATGACGATGGCCTTCCCGAATGGCCGCTCTGGTGGCAAACGAGTTTCGATTACACCGTGTTCAACAATCTCATTATCGAGTACCTTCGCTCCGTAAAGCACATTGTTCCCTGGAAGACAACGTACGAGATGAAAGCCGAAGCGGCTTGCGAGCTCGTCAAGCTGCTGCATGAGTATCCCGAGCTAAGAAGCAAATATGACCAGGTGCTGAAGGTTAGGTCCACCATTTCCAGCCTTCAACTAAATGATTGTGAAGAGCAGGCAGAAAGCCTGAAGAGCGTGGAATCTGCTATTTACGTTGAGTTTCTCAAAATGCTGAAGAGCAAGGCAGACGAAGCGGAATTTGGAGGTGACGCCTGATGTCAAAGGGACGTACGCGCGGCCCCAACAGGCCTTCCGGCAAGTTCGTACGGCATGACTGGATGTGGCTGTGGATGGCTGGGTCCAAGCTGAAGCACGAGATCCTTTTCAAGAGCACGCACGGAGGGCCCGGCGCTACGCCGAATGCAAAGGTTCAGTTCTTCAGCCACGATAACGCCATCAAGACATCGGTTCAAAACGTAGAGCGCACCGTCGGAACAATCGACGAGCCAGCATATGACGAGCCGTACGACTTCGATGCCGAGATAGAAGCAGCCCGCGCCAACCTCGACGAAGAGGTGAAGGACGCCTGCTCCGTCGCCGCCGAGAACATTGAGGAGTACAGGCGTTTGCGCCAGATAACGGCAGCACAGGCCGGAGAAGCCATAGGCGTGAACGAGTCGACCTTCCGCTCCAAGATGCGGGCAGTCGAGAACATGAAGTTGGGAGAATTCCTCGCCTTGTGCGCGACCTTGGAGGTCGATCCCGGCGTGGCACTCGGTTTCATCGACGGCGAGGATGCCTCTGCTGTAAGAGGCATGCACCGGCTGGGAGACGTCGAGGACCATAGGTACATTGGAGAGATGGCGGAGTTCCTCACGAACAAATCTGGTACCTACATACCAAGGCACGCTGTCATCCCCCATGCCCTCGCAGACGCAGAGCGCACTATCTCTGGCGACAAGACGGATGAGGACGATCGGTGGCCGAGATGGTACGAGACCGACGAATCCTACAGCGACTATGGCCCTTACTTTCATGGTGAGTGGCGTGATGACGAAGACGAATACGGCCCGAAGATCTCGGATATCACCGGCTACTTCATGGAGGCCGATGGGAGCATCTTCGACCCCGAGCAGGAGAAGGCCGACGCAAGAGCTGCTGACGAGCTGATGGAATACTTAACTGAACGTGGATTTGCGGTTCAACGTGTTGGGTCCAACAAGATATCAATGGGTCTCCGAAACGATGAAGATGGAGATAATGTGGAGACTGAATCCTAGGAGTGACGGAACAAACCGCCCACCAGCAGACGGTTTGCTTCTGGGCTGACTGACAACCCTCCTGAAGGCAAACCGCTCGCCAGATAACGCTTTGCCCGCCGATGCAAGCGCCGCCCCAAGGCATTCCGCCGACAGGGTGGCGCTTTGCTATTCGGGAACTCCAATAACAAGGCAATTTCATGCAAGACAAACCGTTTCCATACGCGCGGTTTGCTGGTCATTTATGTCTATTTACCTGCGGTTTCTTCGATTGCGCCATTTGTGACAGCGCCGTATATTCGAGTTGCTAGCAGACAAGAAGGACGTGCACGATCCGGCCATCGCATCACGAGAACGGAGTCAATTATGACCGCGATCAAACAGAAAAACGATCAGGCGCAGGCGATTGTCGTGGGTTACACACAGAGCGAGATTGACGCCCTTCCCGCCATCATCGGCAAGAGGGAGGTTGCCCGCATCGCGTGCGTCTCCGAGCGCACCGTTACGCGCGAAGCGTGCAAGGGCAATCTTCACGGCAGCTTCCGCATCGGCAACCAATGGCGCTTCAACACGAGCGCCATCTGCGCCCAGTTCGGCCAGGTTCGCTAGGCGGCGATACCTATGAATCAGATGGAAAGCGCCGCCGGTGGCCGTATGCTTGCAGGCCAGACCACCGGCAGCGAGATGGCAGACCAGGGGCCTACCGTGGTTGCATCATACACCGATGTCACGAACCCCGATAGTTTTGGCACCGCCGAGCAGGAGCTTCAGGCGGAAGCCGACCGCCGGAACCGGAATGACGGGACCCGCGACGAGCTCACCTACGCCGCCTTCCCTCAGGCTCTCAAGGACAGGCCCCAGTGGGTCTGCTGGAAGTGGGCCGTCCGGAAGGGCAAGAACGGAAACGCGCCCGAGCTGACCAAGGAGCCCTATGCTCCCGGCGGTATGCGAAAGGCAAGGGCTGGCGACCCTTCGACCTGGGGAACGTACGACGCGGCAGTATGTATGTGGCTGTCGCAGGACGTGGCTGGCATCGGCTTTGAGTTCTCCGACGAGCGCGACGTAACGGGCGTCGACTTCGACCATGTGGTCGCCGACGGAACCATCGTTGACGAAGAGCTTGCGTCCATCATCGACTGTTGCGAGACCTACGTGGAGTACTCCCCGTCTGGGGATGGCCTGCACATGTTCTCGCTGTGCGGCAAGCCGGAAGGCAAAAGCCGCTGCAAGCGTGGCGGGTACGAGATGTATGACCATGGGCGCTTCTTCACCGTGACCGGTGCCGTGTACGACAACCACTTCGATATCAACGCCGTGCCTGACGCACTCTTGTACATATACGAAGTCTACCTTGGCGACAGCGATCCCCAGCCGGCGCAAGGGGTTGCTGGAGGAACGCGGGGCTCGTTCACCGACCATGACCCCGGCGAGGGCCGCGTGGGCGACCCCAGCGTGGTTTATGGGAAGCTCATCGACACCAACAACGCAAAGCTGCAGGCCCTGCTATCTGGTGACACATCGGGCTACCCGAGCCATAGCGAAGCAGACCTGGCGATGTGCAACTACATCATCTTCTATGCAGGTAACGATGCGGTTCTCGTCGATGCCGTTTTCAAGATGACCGCGCTCTACCGACCTGACAAGTGGGACCGTGCCGACAGCGGCAGCACTCACGGCATGCGCACGATCGGGAAGGCTCTGTCGAACTACAGCGGGGACTACTACTGCTGGAGCCGCAAGCCCCTCGACTGGAACGGCGAGAAGCCCGCGAATGGTGCGGCTCCGCCGGGTGCTGACCAGAAGCCCGGCAAGAAGGAGCCCTTCTCGATGCCCGACGTTATCCCCGAGGGCGAGGAGAAGGGCACGCTCTTCCGCTACTGCTGCCATCTGCGCGCCAAAGGCTATTACGCCGAGGACATCCTGACCGCCGCCCTCGATGCGAACTCGGCACGCTGCCAGAAGCCCCTGACGGAAGCCGCTATCGCTGACATCGTTAAGCGTTCGACCAAGTACCAGCGTGGTGGTCGCAGCTCCGGCATTGTCGAGCGGGACTGGTCCGCAGACATGTCGTGGCAGAGCAGCTACTTCGACCCCAGCACCAACCGTTTCATGCACGAGTGTCTGGCTGAGGACATAGCACGCGAGGCCCATGCCTCGCTCATCGACGGCTCGCCCGCGATATTTGCAGGCGGTCTCTGGCGCTTTGGGTACGGAGCCATGGAAAGGCTCTGCAGCGACGTGCAACCCCGCCTGACCAGCAGCCAGCGCAACGAGGTGATCAAGGACATCAACCTGCGTCCGCACGTGACCACCGCCGAGGACTTCGACGGCAGGTGCTACATAGCTTTCGCCAATGGCGTTCTCTGCGTGGAGACCGGCGAGTTCGTCGAGCCGGGACCGGAGATGTACGTGATGGGAATGATCTCCATCGAGTTTGACCCAGATGTCCCCGCAGGGCTTGCAGACGAGTTCCTCGATGCGGTCACGGACGGGGACGCCGAGGCACGGCTCGTACTCGAGGAGTTCGTGGGGCAGTCCATGTGCGCACGGCAGGTTATCAGGCAGTCGCTCATGCTCACCGGCGACATCTCGGACGACAAGCGCAACGCATCGACCGGCAAGTCCACCTTCCTGGGGTTTGTCACCGCCCTGCTCGGCGATGACAACGTCTCGAGCCTCAAGCCCTCTATCCTCGGCGATCGCTTCCAGGCGGTGCAGCTGGTCGGCAAGCTCGCCAACATCGCAGCAGATATCCCGGCCGACGAGCTTTCGGGCAAGGCGCTCGCCATGTTCAAGTGCATGGTCACCGGCGATATGATCTACACCGACGTCAAGAACAAGCAGGGTTTCGGGTTCCGCTCCCATGCGACGCTCGCCTTCGCCATGAACATCGTTCCGCACTTTGCCGATACGACGGACGGCGTCTGGCGCAGGCTTTGCTTCATCCCCTTCACGCATCGCTTCATGCCTGGCACCGAGGGCTATGACCCCAATATGGACAAGAAGCTCGCTAAGCCCGAGAACCTTCAGAGGCTGGCGCTGCTCGGAGTCAACGCTCTTCGCGGTGCGATTGAGCGAGCCGAGGACACCTACTCTCGTTGCGAGGCGGGAGAGCTGGTAAAGCAGCGTGTCATCACCGAGAACGATACGGTGCTCATGTGGCTCTATGTCGAACGCATAAACGTTATTGGTTGGCGGCCCGCCGTCTGCTACAGCAACTACCGCGAATGGTGCCGCAGGATTGGCATTGAGCCCATGACCGTTGGCCAGTTCACCCGCAAAGTAAACACCCACTGTCACACGAAGACCCAAGCCGGCAGTGACGGCCACAGGATCTTCGTCCTCAAGACTTAGGCGGTGAAGGCAATGCTGCATTACAAAAGCGTAGAGCCCTCCATCGCCACAGGTGGCACTGTGAACTCTTCGAGCTTTACAAACGGCGGTCATCTACACATTCGAAACAATGAGATTCTTGAAACCGACGCGATGTATTCCCAGCTCATAAGCCTCTTCTACACTTTCTACACCAGTCTGGGCAATAGCAACCCAGACCGTACGTCCGATGTGGGAATACCGCAGTGTGGGAGTAATAACGCTAGAAGTGTCGAAAGCGTAGAAACCCAAGTAGACAGTCATGTATTGAGTCGCCAGGCACGTGTTGGGATGTGTAGACGATGAGCGCGTGGACGACGGGACAAAACGACGTTATCCGCGAGCTCGGCTACCAAGGGGTCCAGGTGGTTCACGACGCCATCGTGGAGAGGTTTGGCGTGGAGCATACGCTGAGGGCCATAGAGATCCAGGCGTCGCGCATCCATGCAAGCCTCAAGGTGCTCGACGAATGCCCGGAATGTCATGCTGTTGGAGTCCGCGTCAACCGGCAGTCCGGCTTGTGCAGGCGTTGCACCGAAGCAGCCCATGTGGCCGAGGAGGAAGCCTTCAACCAGCTTCTGGAAGCCGAGGCCGCTGGATGCGACGGCGGCCCCGAGTACGAAGAGCTACACCGCAGGTGGGCGCAGCTAAGGCAGAAGAACTCAAGGCTGATGCGCAAGCACGGCCTGAAGGGCAAGCGGGAACGCCTGTAGGTTTGTGACGGCGTGGGACGATTTCTCCTGAACAAGAAGCCGGGAAGGAGGAATCGCCCCATGCGCAAGCCGAAGCTCACGTACAGGATGGTCGAGCAGGCCATCGAGATGAAGTCGCACGGCATGAGCAACGCCGACATATGCCGTGGGCTGGGCGTCTCCGAGACCGCCTGGTACAAGTGGCTCAAGGACCCCGACAGCAAGGTGAAAGTTGCGTTAGTTGAGGGCATCAAAAAGGCGGAAAGCCAGTACAAGGAGACGCTGCTGCAGTCCATCATGGCGACGGCCACCCGCGAGAAGAGCCCGCAGTGGACGGCGGCCGCCTGGCTGCTCGAGCGCAAGTACCCCGACGAATACGCGCAGACGACCCGCAGGGTCGAGTCCGAGGGCGAGGACGTCCCGCAGATCACGCTCGGCGTGGAGCTCAAGGTTGCGAGGCCCTCCGATGGCGACGACTAGCGCGGCGGACCTCTGCATCGAACGCTTCCACCCCGTGCTCGGTGACGTGATGATGCACGGCCATACGCATTACTGGCTCCATGGCGGGCGCGGCTCGACGAAGAGCTCGTTCATTTCCCTCTGCCTTGTTCTTCTCACCGTGGCCAACCCCGAGGTGAACGTGGTCGTGGTGCGGAGGTTCGGCAACACGCTTCGCGACTCGGTGTACACGCAAGTGCTGTGGGCCATCGACGCTCTGGGGCTAAGCGAGTACTTCAGGGCGAAGATATCTCCGCTGGAGATCGTGTACCTGCCGACCGGGCAGCGCATCGTCTTTCGCGGCTGCGACGACCCGCTGAAGCTGAAGTCGACCAAGTTCGCCAAGGGGTATTGCGCCTGCATATGGTTCGAGGAGCTGGACCAGCACGGGAGCATCGAGGACGTGAGGTCTGTTCTCAACTCGCTCCGGCGCGGTGGGAGCAGGTTCTGGGTCTTCTATTTCTTCAATCCGCCTAAGACGGCGATGAGCTGGGTGAACAAGGAGACCTTGGCAAGGAAGCAGCGGGAGGACACGCTCGTCTGGAAGACCTCTTACCTCGACGTGGTCTCTTCTCACCCTGAATGGCTGGGAGGTCCGTTCATCGAGGAGGCGGAGTACCTTCGCGAGGCCAACGAGACGGCCTGGCGCTGGGAGTTTCTCGGCGATGTGGTGGGGACCGGCGGCAACGTCTTCTCCAACATCGTGGAGCGCGAGGTTTCCGACGAGGAGATCCGCACGTTCGAGCGCGTGCGCAACGGGCTGGACTGGGGCTGGTGGCCTGACCCGTGGCGGTTCGTGAGGTGCGAATGGCAGCCAGGGTCCCGGCGGCTCATCATCTTCGAAGAACATACTGCCAACAAGATGACGCCCGAGGAGACGGGACGCATCGTTCTCGATTCCCTCACCTATGCCGACGAGCCTGGCGAGGAGCCGTACTTCCATGACCAGGTGGTGTGGGTGGATGACACGCCTGACGGCAAGGTGCAGACGAGCGTTTATCGCCGAGATCTTGGCATTCGCGCACGTCCTGCCCGCAAGGGGCGCATGCGCAAGATTTCCTACGAGTGGCTGGCAGGGCTGCGGGAGATCGTGATTGACCCTGCGCGGTGCCCGCTCACCTTCGAGGAATTCGCCATGAAGGAATACGAGCGCGACCGCGACGGGAGCTGGCTAGATATCATCCCGGACGGCGACGACCATTCCATAGACGCTGTGCGCTATGCGGTAATGGACGACGTGCTTCGCGGTTGATTTTACAGCAGATTGAAATGCTTGCCCCAAGCTGACGAGAGCATCTGACCTACGGCATTCTCAATCGTTTCCCCATGACGCGGCTGGATGACGAACATGTAATACCGCTGCGAGGTTGTCTTGAACTTCAATGCGAGACCGGAAGCGCCTTCAAAATCTGGGCTTTTCAATAGCTCGCCGAGCTGCCGAGCGTAATGATCGTCCTTATATCTCGCCTTGTGCTGGTAATAGATGACGGTAGAGCCTTGGGCGTAGTATCTGGCGAGTTCGGAGGGCAGGACGTACTTGTTCTCCTTCGGTTTCCCCTTGGCAGAAGGCACCACCAGGCCGTTGTCGGGGTCAACGCAGACAATGTCTTTTCCCGCCAGCATGGCGAGCGACCTTCCGAACCATTCGCTGCGGAGCGCGTTTCTCTCGGCCCTTGGCTTGTGCCTATGCTTTTCGCCTTCTTCGTTTGCAGAGAAATCGATGCATTCTGAGAAGAACGTTGCCTTGAGGACGCGGTCGTTCTCCATGTAGCGCACTTTCCGCCTGTCTTCTTTGACAATGGCCCTTAGCTCTAACCACAGCTCCTCATCGCATTTACGGTATTCGTCCTGGTCGAGGTAGCTCACGTGGCGACCGTCGCTGTTGTGCGTCTCGTCTGGGGTTAGGTACCAGTTGAGCCCGATTGACAGGTCGGCGTTTCGCAATGCACGCAGGAGCCCGAGCTTGCTGAAGTCTCCGATGTCGCCTGTGTATCGGTTCTGCATCCTCTTCTCCCATGGCCTCTCTTCACGATCTTTCTCCCGAATTCTAAAGCACGGGCGAGGTTGTGACGATGTCGGAAACTTCACCGTGAACATCAGCGTGGTTTACGGAGGTGTCCGCATGAGCGTGAATAGCTTGGACGAGTACTGGGTGCCTGAGCACGTGAAGGAGTATCTGCGGGGGTTGGGGTTTGTCCTTCCCCTGGATGACATGGAGCCGTGGATTCGGTCGTGGGACGACTGGATGGGGGCTCGCGGGGACTTCTACGACTATCGCGATAAAGACGGGCTCGGGAGGGTGTATGAGGTTCACCGGCGGTCCATTCACCCTGCCATGCGCGTGTGCAAGGAGTGGGGTTCCCTTCTCCTCAACGAGGAAGTCAAGGTTGTGTGCGATGACCAGAAGGCTACCGAGTGGATAGATGGGTTCTTCTCCAACACGGGGTTCATGGCGCAGGCGCAGGACACTGTCGTTCGCGCGTTCGGGCTCGGTACCGGGGCTTGGGCGCTCTGGCTCGACCTGGACAGGAAGAAGGTCCGCATCCGGCATTACGACGCTCGCATGGTGATTCCGCTCACGTGGGATGAAGATGGCGTTACCGAGTGCGCATTTGTCACGCGGGCGTTCTACCGCGGGAAAGCCGTCGACCAGCTTCAGATGCATCTTCTCAGTGGTGTGGGCTTCTCGGCGAAGCTTTCCCCAATTTCACCTTCCGCACCTTCGCCTTCTGAATCTTCAGCAGACCTTTCCCACAATCTTGTCGGCATGGAAAGCGAGGGCACGTATCGGATCGTCACCGTGTGCTTCGACAAGGACGGCAACGAGCTCTCGCCCATGGGCATCGCCTCGGAGTACGACACGGGCTGTCCTTTCCCAACCTTCGGAATCGTCAAGCCCGCCGTCACCAATACGCGTGTGGACATGTCGCCGTACGGGCAGAGCGTGTTCGCTGATGCGGTGGACGCGGTGCAGGCCGTTGACCTCACCTTCGACGCGTTGATTAACGAGGTGGACGTTTCCAAGATGCGGGTGTTTCTCTCTGACGTGCTATTCGACCGCGAGAAGAGCGGTGACAAGACCATCTCCATCCCCTTCGGCAAGCAGGACTGCACGGTCTTCCGCAAGGTCATGAGCACCGAGGACATGGTCCAGGAGTTCGCACCCGCGCTTCGCACCTCTTCGCAGGTCGAGGCTTTCAGGATCGCGTTGCAGATGCTCGGCGACCTCACGGGTTTTGGCATCGGCTATTTCGACATAGAGGATTCGCGTGGGTACGTCAAGACCGCAACCGAGGTGTCCTCGGACAACTCCGCGCTCATGAGGAACATCAGGAGGCACGAGAACGCCCTTGAGGGAGCTATCAAGGACATCGCGCGGGCCGTCATGTGCGTGTCGCGTGGCTTCGGGGAGAGCATCCCCGAGGAGGGCTCCGTGCGCATGCAGTATGACGACAGCATCATCCAGGACACCGCTGCCGAGAAGGCACAAGACATGGCCGAGGTGGGCGTCACGCTCGCTCCGTGGGAGTACCGCGCCCGCTGGTACGGCGAGGACGAAGCGACCGCACGCAGGCTCGCTGCCGAGGTCGGCGCTGGCAGCTCCGTCGGCGGCAAGGGCTCCTCGTAGGAGCTCTCGGGTCGCAGGGACGGGTTTCAGGCTGGGTTTCGTCGCAGGTGGGCATCGGTTTCGAGCTGCGTGTCGCAAGCCGGATGCGGCCGCATGTGGGGCTGTCAGGAACCCGTCTGCGGTTGCTGGTGGAGCAGGTGCGGTTGGGTTTCGAGTGGGGCTGTCACGGCCCTGTAGCGGCCTCCTGTGGGGCTGCAGCGTGACAGATGCGGGACCATGAGTGGGGCCGCTGGGGGCTTGCGGTGACTGTCGGAGTGACGCCCGCGGGGTGCCTTTGCCGCCCGCGCTGGCTGATGGACTGGACGTACGCGGACAACCCGGATAACGCAGCAGACCGGACGACCGCGCGTAGGGTGTGCGCCGCTGGCCGGGCGTGACGCACGCTGACCACGCGCCCCCGTTGACCTTGCATTAGGCCAGACGGCGGCGTAGGGCGGGCTGAGCACGCGGCCGGAGGCAGACCGCGCCAGCGGGCTGCCGTAGGCGCGTATGCGAAGACCGCCCGGAGCCGACGGCTGGCCGTATGGGAGACTTCCATGGGCGCGTGGGCGGCGTGTGGCACGAACGGCCCGAGCGCACACCCGGAGCGTGGGCGGCCGGGCTGCGGACAACCCGTTGTTGGTAGCGTGCGGCCAGGCCAGCAGCCAGGGATGGCGGCAAAAAAAACAACCGTGAGCGACTTTCTGTCGCTGCCAACCGCGCAAGCACGTGAGAGCCGCGTTTCACCGTCTTTCGAGTTCGCAAATTGCCTCTCATCCTTCATAATATGTGGGTTAGGTTGTCTCGCATAGTTTGGGAGGTGTTTCTCGATGGGCAGACCGGAGGATAAGTACGTTAAGATTCCCGCACTGGTCCATTCATCGCGCATCGGGTACACCTACGTCTCGATTCACGGGAAGACACCGAGCATCGACTACGACGGAGACACCAACATCTTCTACGATTCGTTCCGCGCGGCGCTTTCGCGCATCAATGGGCGTGATGTCGACGAGGAGAAAGCCCGCTATCTGGTTGCCCAGCTACGGCTCAAACTTGGCGGCGATGACCTCGGCAGAGCGTTCTTCACATGCCTGCAGACGGGACTCGAGGGATATCGCCTGCTCGATTTCGACGATCCACGCAACAACACGTTCGAGGTGGTGACCGAGCTACCCTGCGAGAACGGCGAAGACAGCTTCCGACCAGACATCACTTTCCTCGTAAACGGAATGCCGCTGTGCTTCATGGAGGTCAAGCGCCAGAACAACAAGGACGGCATCCAGGCGGAGCGAGACCGCATGTTCCGCCGCTTCAAGAACCCTGTGTATCGCCGGTTCGTGAACATCACGCAGGTGATGGCCTTCTCCAACAACCAGGAGTACGACGACGAGGATCGCCATCAGCTTCAGGGGTCCTTCTACGCGTCGAGCGCATACGGTCGGCTCTCGTTCAGCCATTTCCGCGAGGAGGACGAGGCGGGCATGCTCTCACTTGTCGCCGAGCGCGATGAGGGCGTTGAGCGTTTCATCTGTAAGGACAACAACCTGGCGGCTTACTACGGCAGCGCGGAATACGAGTCTTCCGTTCTTCCCGACACGCCGGCAAACCGCATCATCACGTCGCTCTTCTCGCCCGAGCGCATCCTGTTCATTTTGCGCTACGGCATCTGCTACGTGGAGAAGGTCGACGATGACGGAATACCGCACCTTCAGAAGCACGTCATGCGCTACCCGCAGCTCTTCGCGACCATGGCCGTCAGACGCGCCCTTGACGAGGGACGCAGAAAGGGCGTCATCTGGCATACCCAGGGAAGCGGAAAGACGGCCCTCTCGTTCTTCCTGACGCGGTATCTCCGCGATTACTATCAGGAGCGAAACCAGATTGCCCGGTTCTTCTTCATCGTTGACCGGCTCGACTTGGCAGACCAGGCCGCCCTGGAGTTCCGCAGCCGCGGCGCCGTGGTCAACGTCGTGAACAGCCGCGAGGAGTTCGGGAACGCGCTCAAGGGCTCGGGTGACGATACCGATGTGGTCACCGACGACCGCACGCCCGTCATCACGGTGGTCAACATCCAGAAGTTCGACGAAGGCTCGAAAGCCACTTCTTTCGACTACGACCTGAACGTGCAGCGCGTCTACTTCATCGACGAGGCGCACCGCGACTACAAGAACGGCGGCGCATTCCTCACCAACCTGGTGACGTCCGACCGCGACTCGGTTAAGCTCGCGCTCACCGGCACACCCCTCGTGGACGGCCGCAAGGGCAACGCCACCAAGCAGGTGTTCGGTGACTACATCCACAAGTACTTCTACAACCAGTCAATCGCCGACGGCTACACGCTGAAGCTGCTCCGCGAGGACGTGCGCACCGAGTTCAAGCTGAAGATGCAGCAGGTCATGAAGGAGCTTCAGGAGATCAAGAAGCTCGTTAAGCTCGACGAGGTGTTCACGCACGAATCTTACGTTCATCCGCTCGCAGACTACATCGTGGAGGACTACCTTCAGTCCCAGATCGCCCTGAACGACGAGACCATCGGAGCTATGGTGGTCGCTTACAGCGCACCTCAGGCGCGGGCAATTTACGATTACTTGGCGGGGCTCGACCCTGATATCGCGACCGAGCTGGTTGTTGACGAGGATGATCAGAAGCGTGTGGCGAGCAGGCTCATCCTGCACGACGAAGGTACCAAAGAGTACCGCCGCGAGATCTGCGACAGCTTCAAGAAAGACGACAGCCCCATCAACATCCTCGTGGTGTACAACATGCTGCTCACCGGCTTCGACGCGCACCGCCTGAAGAAGCTCTACCTTTGCAGACCCATCAAGGCGCACAACCTGCTGCAGGCGCTCACGCGCGTGAACCGCCCATACAAGGACATGGCGTTCGGCTACGTGGTGGACTTCGCCGACATCACCGAGGAGTACGACAAGACCAACCGCGCATACCTGGCCGAGCTCACCGAGGAGCTTGGCGACGCCACGAGCGAGTACAGCAGCCTGTTCGAGGACCCCAAGGTCGTGGAGGCCGACCTGGCGCGCATCAAGGACATCCTCTTCGAGTACACGACCGACAACGTGGTGGAGTTCCAGAACGAGATAGGACAGATAGACGACAAGGCCAAGCTGTACGAGCTGCGAAACGCGCTCGCCCGCTACAAGGACCTGCGCAACGTGGCGAAGATGCACGGCTACGAGTGGCTTTACGACCGCTTCGACGTCGGGAAGGCGCAGGAGCTGCTGCGCGAGGTTTCCAACCGAATCCAGATGATCAACAACAAGGAGGCGCTGGCGCTCAAGGACATGTCGACCGGGGCCGTGAACGTGCTGCTGAGCCAGATCGAGTTCACCTTCCGGCGCATCGGCACAGACGAGCTGGCCATTGCCGACGAGTTCCAGGACAAGCTTCGACGGACGTATGGGTCGTTCGCGGGAAACATCGACAACGACGACCCGGAATACGTGAACCTGCTCGACGAGCTGAGGCGAAAGTTCGAGAAGCTCGACATCGAGGAGATGACAAGCGCAGACATGATGGCGAGCATGGACGAGCTGGACGACCTGCGACGCCGCATGGAGGAGCTGAACCGCCGCGACGCGCAGCTTGCCAAGAAGTACGGGGGCGATGTGAAGTTCGCACGTGCACACAAGAGGGCGATGCGGACCCCACCGCCCCTGACCACGAGCCCCACGGTGCTGTTCAGCATCCTCGACCGCGTGAAGGATGCGGCGGACCAAACCGTGCTCGGCAACCACAACCTCCTCGGAAACCGTAGCTACTTCGAGCAGAGCGTGAGGCGCATGCTCGTCCAATCGTGCAAGACGGAGGGAATAAAGTTCACCGCACCACAGGTGAGGGGCATCTCCGACTTCATCGCGGGTGAATACATAGACGAGGGAGGCAAGGCCGCCTAATGACCGACGAGAAGAACCTGCCCGGAGCGGGCATACTGGCCGATACGAAGGCCATGATCGATGGGCTGAAGACCGTGTGCGCGAACGCCGGGCTCGCCAATGACAGCTCGGAGTACAAGATCATCACCGAGGCGTTCCTGTACAAGTTTTTGAACGACAAGTTCCTGCACGAGTTGCGAAAGCTGGACGCCTTCATGGACGCCGAGAACATCGAGGCCGCTTATGCAGCAATGGACGAAGATGAGCGCGAGACCAAGCTTCTCGAAATCACCGAAGGGACGGCGGTGCTCAGGCCCGAATACTTGCTGTCGTACCTGTTCAACCGAAAGAACAAGGACAAATTCGCCAGCTTGTTCGACGAGGCCCTCCTTGGGATAGCCGATGACAACGTGGACGTGTTCTCGGTCAAAGCTGGCGAAGGGCAGCCAATCAAGCTCTTCGGCGGAGTGAGCCGCTTCATCGTGGAGGAGGCCAAGCGCGACAACTTCTGTGCGCAGCTGGTAACCAAACTCGCAGGATTCTCATTCGAGCGGGCGTTCAGCGAGAAGTACGACTTCTTCGCAGCGGTTTTCGAGTACCTCATCAGCGATTACAACAAGGACTCCGGCAAGTACGGGGAATACTTCACGCCACACTCAATCGCAACCATCATCGCTCGTATCTTGGTGCCGGAAGACGCGAGCGACGTTACCGTGTACGATCCAGCGGCCGGCACGGGGACGCTGGTCTTGGCGGCGGCACATCGCATCGGCGAAGACCGTTGCACCATCTACACTCAGGACCGAAGCCAGAAGGCAAATGAGTTCATGCGGCTCAATCTTATCCTGAACAACCTAGTGCACTCGCTGCCTAACGTGGTCCACGACGACACGCTCAAGTACCCACGGCACTACGGCAAGGGCGGCAAGGGCATCAAGCAGTTCGACTACATCGTGAGCAATCCGCCGTTCAAGGCTGATTTCTCTGACACCCGTGACGATCTCGCAGATGACAAGTATCGCACGCGCTTTTGGGCGGGCGTACCCAACATCACCAACGACCCTGACAAGATGGAAATCTACCTCATGTTCCTCCAGCACATAGTGGCCTCCATGGGCGCTAAAGGCCATGCTGCCATGGTCGTGCCGACGGGATTCCTGACCGCCAAGGGCAAGATTCCCATGAAGATTCGAAAGAAGATGGTGGAAAGCAAGATGCTCCGTGGCGTGGTGAGCATGCCTTCGAACATCTTCGCTAACACCGGGACCAACGTGAGCATCGTGTTCCTAGACGCATCGGTAGAGCATGACCATGCCCTCCTCATGGACGCCTCGAAACTCGGCGAGAAACGCAAGGTGGATGGGAAGAACCAACGAACCTTTCTTTCCGCCGACGAGATCGAGCGCATTGTCCAGACGTTCAATGCGAACGAGGAGTCGGATGGCTTCAGCGTGCAGGCGAGCTACGAGGACATCGTTGCCAAGAAGTTCTCGTTCAGCGCAGGCCAGTACTTCGAGGTGAAGATCGAATACGTGGATCTCACCCCCGAGGAGTTCGATGCTGAGCTGTCTGAGCGCATGGCAATACTTGGTGAGCTGTTCGCGGAGGGAACGCGCTTGCAAGATGAGATTGAGACGCAACTTAAGAAGGTGCGCCTTGGATAAGGTCAGACTGGGCACCGTAATGACCCTCCACAGGGGTTATGATTTGCCGAATGCACAGCGCAAGTCGGGCGACGTCCCCGTCATTAGCTCTTCCGGTATTTCCGGATCACACTCGATTGCAAAGCTTGATGGCGAAAACGTTATAACGGGACGATATGGAACGATTGGCGAGGTGTTTTACCATAACGGGCCTTGCTGGCCGCTTAATACAACGCTCTTTGTAGAGGACTTCCACGGGAATGACCCGAAATACGTAGCGTATCTACTCGAGGTCATGCTAAATGCGCTCCAGATAGACGGTACGGATAAAAGCACTGTTCCTGGTGTGGACAGGAACGTTTTGCACGATCTGGTCGTCCCCTATATCAGCGATCTGGTGTCCCAGAAGACCACTACGCGTGTACTGTCAGCTATTGACGCCAAGATCGCCAACAACAAGAAGCTGATGGCAGAGCTTGAGAAGACGGCTCGGCTCATCTACGACTACTGGTTCACGCAGTTCGACTTCCCCGATGAGAACGGTTGGCCCTACCGTTCAAGCGGCGGCAAGATGGCTTGGAGCGACGAGCTGAAACGCGAAATACCCGAGGGGTGGAAAGCGTCGTCTCTGTCTGAACTATGCGGTTTCAGAAATGGTGTCAACTATGATAAAGACAGCATGTCCGGCAGCCACTGCAGGATAGTCAACGTACGCAACATCACGTCGTCAACCCTTTTCATCAATCCTTCTGAGCTTGATGAGATTGACCTACCTGCCAATCTCGTGAAGAGGTACTCGCTTGGCAGCAACGACATATTGATAGCGCGCAGTGGTACGCCAGGCGCTGTTCGCCTAATCGACGAGCCTACCGGCATCATTTTCTGCGGCTTCATTATTTGCTGCACGCCCAACAACAGTGAATATCGGAGCTACTTGACAATGGCGCTCAAGCGTCTCGAAGGAACTACTGCTACTGTAACTGGGGGTTCAATTCTTAAGAACGTAAGCCAAGACACCTTGAAAAGCGTGAAAGTCGTTTGTCCGCCGAAGGAGGTAATTGAGCGGTTCAATGCAATGATTGACGTTATGCTGCGCCAGATCGTGCGTATTGAGAAGGAGAGCTGGAATCTGATTAATCTCCGTGATTGGCTTTTGCCAATGCTCATGAATGGACAGCTAGTGGTTGATTAGGTTGTCATGGATAGCAACGATGAAAACAGGGATGGCTTCACGCAAAGATCCATCGATGCATACAATCTGGCGGTTGCAAGCGGAAACACTAAGGCAATCGAGCAGGCAAAGTACGCCCTTCTAACCGATACCATCAGCATTCTCGGAATCGTTGTCAATTACATAGCCCTTGAGCAAAACGGCATACGATTCGATTTTGGTACAAGCTGCATACGCAAAGGCACCCGGCTCTTCCGCATACGAGGTTACCGACCTAACATCGATTTCGATGACCTATCCGCTTGGGAGCCCAACCCCAACCGAACACAAGGGCGAGCAAATCGGCGGGGCCAGGAGGCGCTTTATCTTGGCAGTACTGAAACTGTATGTCTGCTGGAAACCCACACCGCAATCGGGCAGAGATACGCGCTGGGCTCTTACGAATGCATCGACGATGTCATCGTTGGCGGCTTCCTCCGTTTTGATAGAGCAAACGAATTGCATAACATCGCTGGAATGGTGTTGAACTCGTTCCTTATCGCTCCTTCTCGCGAAGAGAGAAATTCGGATTTGTTTGGGTTCCTCGATATGCACTATGGCAGGATGCTTCTCGATGACCTGTGCGATCTTTCTTGCATCACGGAGAAGGGCGGGTTGGAGCTGCCCTTCAAGTTCGGAGTGCTTAACCAATGTGACCGCCTACACGATTTGACAAACGAGATATGCGCCATTCTCGCGAAGAGGACCCCTGAAGGCATTCGGTACAGCTCATGCTTCCTTCCTATGGAGGCACCGGGAATAGCGTGCTCAGATTTCAATCTCGCACTTTATCGTAGCGGCGTAGATAGGCTCAGGTTTTTGGGGTACGAAATCAAAACGAACGAAAGCCCGATGACGTCAGTTGATGTAGCGAAATGCTTGATTGAGGACGAACGCTAAGAAGGCTGCCTTGTGACCACGTGAAAGAATGGCAATATCGCATACAAAGCGATTACCGCTCGTTGTCAATTTCCTCCAGTCTGTCAAGCATCCATTGCCCAAAGCTCCCAGATGTTGGAGAATAAAATATTCAGGGTAAGGTCTGGCGACGATGAGAGGAGGGCCCATGAGGGATACCGTGAACCCCAGAGTAATTGAATGGGCTCTTAACCGCTGTCGTAAAACGCCCGAGGACCTCAAGAACACCGTGTCCCCCAGAGTGCAACAGTGGATCGATGGAGAGGGTAAGCCACCAACAGCAAAGCAACTCGAAAAGCTTGCCAAGGCGACGCACGTGCTCGTGCCTTATTTCTTTGAGGATGACGTTCCTGATTTGCCATTGCAGATTCCCGATTACAGAACGCTCGACGCTTCTACTCCAATGGACCCGAGTCCAGAACTCTACGACGTCATCAACCAGATGCTCAGCAGGCAAGATTGGCTGAGCGGCTATCTGGAAGACAACGGGAGCGAGCCGCTTTCCTTTATTGGTGTTTGTAAGGACAGCAAAGACTGGAAGGCTTGCGCTGCAAAGATTCGGGAGTTGCTCGGATTACAGCCAGGATGGGCACGAAGCAAGAGTCGTGACGCAGCCGTTCGAACCTTACGCGAGGCAATCGAGCATACAGGAGTGTACGTATACGCTGGCAGCTACTTCGCTAATTCCACCAAACGAACCTTCGAGGTTAAGGAGTTTCGCGGTTTCGTACTTGCAGACAAGTTTGCACCGGTCATTTTCCTCAATACAAGCGATGCGTACTCTGCACAGCTCTTTACTCTTGCGCACGAATTTGCCCACCTGCTTTTCGACGAGTCCGGTGTCGATGATGCAGCACTTGGATTCTCCGACAAGAGCAACGAGTCCAAGTGTGATGCCGTTGCGGCTGAATTCCTAGTCCCTGCGTCTATGGTGTATGCCGTGTTCGACCAAATGGATACCGACGCTGCCCTTGAAGAATTGGGCAAGCTAACGAAGGTCTCCGACGCCGTCTGCCTCAGACGCGCACGCGATCTCGGCCAGATAACGTGGGATGAATTCAGCGAGCGATACCGCGTCTATGCAGCAAACCTCGCAAATGCGTTAGAAAAGAAGAAAGCTAACAAAGGTGATGGAGGCGGACCGGGGTTCTACACCATGCAGAAGAATCATCTCGGTGGGCTTTTCCCGGAGACAATCTATGATGCACTGCAGTCCGAATATCTACTCTATTCCGATGCCTACCGCCTAACCGGGATGGGCGCGAAGAGCTTTAAGGAGTTCTTCCAGAGAGAGGGGATGTACGTCTGATGCCCCAAAAGCTGCCCATGGTTCTCGACTCGAATGCCTTCATAGAGCCCAAGAACCGATTCTACGCTTTTGACATTTGCCCAGGTTTCTGGGACTTTGTTGCCGCTGACTTCGCCAATGGCAACGCCATAAGCATCATCCATGTACGAGACGAGATTCTTGCCGGAGGCGACGAGCTGAGTACCTGGATGAAGGGGAAGATCGACAAGGTACACTTCCATGATTGCGCCGCTGATAGCAAGGTTTTGTCCGAGCAGCTGCGCGTGGCCTCCTATGTGATGGGAGCATGCACGAAACCAAACCTTGTTAACGACTTCCTGGGACCGGGAGTGGCGGACTCATGGGTGGTTGCCTATGCGCTGGCATACGGAAGCACTGTTGTCACCCAAGAGATACATAGGTCGATGAACAGAAAAGTCTCGCTCTTTGACGTGTGCGACCACTTTGGCATCCACCATATCGATGTTTTCGAATTCCTTCGTGCTGAAAAGGCGCGGTTTGTCTACGAGAGGGACAGCGCCTAAACCAGTCTAGCATCGTAGTTTGTGACGGCCTTCTAACCTGTTGCAGTGTTAGAAGGCCGATTCTTTTGTCGGCCGGTCACAGAAAGGCGGACTTATATGGCTGGTGATAACCATGGCGCAGAGACGCAGGAAGAGCCGCAAGCCCAGGAAGACATCGGGCGCGAGCAGGCGCAGGAAGAGCAGCTGCAGGTGAGTAGTGTGGACTGGGAGAAGGCCATCGCCGAGCGCGACGAGAGAATTGCGGCGCTGGAACAGCAGGTGGCGGATGCGGCCAAGAACGCCGAAGCTGCCGAAGCACTTCGCGGCGAGATCGCAGAGCTGAAGGCCCAGGGAGAGTCCGACCGAATCGACTTCAAGCTGCAGCTGGCTGGCGTGCGCAACATCAAGGCGGCGCGTGCGGTCCTGAACGATCACGGAGGCGATATCGACGCGCTCAAAGCCGAGGAGCCGTGGCTTTTCGTAGACGCCCCCGTTACCCAGCCTGGCGGCAAGACGGGACTCCCCAACGCGGGTACGAGCACAGACGAGGGCAAGACCATGAAACGCTGGCGCAAGCTCGCCGGCCTGGACGATAACGACGACTAAGGAGGGCTGAAGCATGTCCAACTCGATCGCATACACCAAAAACTACACCTCTATCCTCGACGCCGTCTACCAGCGTGCGAGCGTGTCGGGGTGCCTGACCAGCGGACGCCGCATGGTCCGCGCCGGACGTAACGCCAAGGAGATCATGATTCCGAAGATCGAGGTCTCCGGGCTCGGCGACTATACGCGCAACGTGGGCTACAAGACGGGCAGCATCAACTACGCCTTCGAGACGAAGACCTTCAACTACGACCGCGGAATCCGTTTGATGGCAGACGTCATGGACGTGGAGGAAGCAGGGGTTTTGGACTGCTTCGTCGAGGCGGGCGCGGAGCTCCAGCGCACGCAGGTAGCCCCCGAGGCCGATGCCTTCACGTTCGCCCAGATCGCGGGGCACACGGGCGTCACTGTGGCATCCGAAAGCTATGCCAACGCCGACGCCGAGGACGTGCTGGAGGACCTGCGCACCGTGACTTCAGCCATGGACGAGGACCAGGTCTCCACGGGAAGCCGCATCCTGTTCATCACACCGACGCTCAAGGGCGCGCTCGACGACTTCTCCTACGCGAACCCGAACCGCTCGAACCGCGTGATGGAACGCTTCTCCCGCGTGGTGGAGGTACCGCAGGTGCGCTTCTATACGGCCATCGACCTGCTGTCCGGCGGGGACGACGGCTTCGGATACCAGAAGCGCGCCGCCGTCTATGAGCTGACGAGCGACACCGAGGTCGACAGCGCGAAAACCTACTACACGCGCTCGGGTAGCGGGACGTCGGCGAGCCCGTACGTGTACACCGAGGTGGCGAGCCCGACGAAGGCGAACCTGGGGACGTACTACGAGATGACCACGACGCCCGGCCTGGACATCAACTTCATGGTCATGGAGAGGAGCGCGGTCATCAAGTTCGACAAGCACGTGGCGTCGCGCGTGTTCAGCCCCGACGAGCTGGAGTCGCTGGACTCGTACATGATGAAGTACCGCAAGTACGGGATCGTGGAGCTCTTCGACAACAAGCTCGACGGCGTGTACGTGTCCGCGAGCACGTCGTAGGCCATGGTCGCCACGGTGACATACCAGTTCTACAGCGAGACGTACGGGGGCGGTCTTTCGGAGGCCGCCTTCGGGCTTGCGCTGCCCGCAGCCCTGCGGCATGTGAGATGGCTTGCGGGCGCGAAGGAGCCTGCCGATTGCGAGCTTGTGGCGTACCAGCGGGCCGTTTGCGCTGCCGTTGACGCCTTCGCGGAGTTCGGCGAGGGGCAGGTCGGCGGGTTCGCTCTGGGCGATTTCAAGGTGACCCACTACGAGGACGAGGGCACCACCGGCGAGGAGATCGCCACGGCGGACGCGCTGAAGGAGCTCGTAGGGACCTCGCTCGCGTTCTGCGGGGTGTGCTGATGGGAAGCCTGCGTCCAATACCGGCGCGGCTGCTGGCCGAGGATGCCGTGGTGAGGATTCCAGACGGCGAGGGCGGCTATACAGAGGGCGTCGAAGTCTCTCACGTGAGGTTCGCGCGAAAGCAGTCCGTAGCCGACGATGGCCACAGGAGCGCGGACGCGGGGGCTGGCAAGGTCTACGTCGACGCGCTGAACAGTGTGGGTGCCTTCGAGGTGCCTGCGGGATCGCGTATCGACATCGGTGGGCATTTCTATTACGTGGCCGAGGTGAAGCGGTGCGAGGACTTCAACGGGCACGTGCACCACTGGGAGCTGACGGTACGATGAGCTGCGCGGATTCGATAGCGGAGATGCTGGCGGACGCCCACTTCTCATGTTACTTCTCAAAAGTTCTGCCGTCTGCGCTGGACTGCCCCGAGCCGATCGTGGTGCTTGAGGGGGCTTTTTCGCGGGATTCCCGGATGGCCGAGGAGGAGCGCGGGACGGTGACCGTGACGGTGCTGGTCGTGCGAGAGGTTTCTTCCGATGCCGAGGACGTGGCGACTGCTGCGGAGCAAGCGGTTAGACGTGCCGACTGGGAGCCGTACGCGGATGCTGGCGCTTACCGAATCGTGGGCATAGACACGACAGCTCCTGCCTTCAAGGAGCGCGATTCGAGCGGGCGGTTCGTGTGGTCGTTCGAGGTTGCGTGCACGGTGGTGAGGGCGCTGTGAGCGATTTCAAGCGAGATGCCGACGAGAAGGACGAGCGCGAGAGTGACCTGCGCCTTCCCATGCCAGACGAGAAGCCCTCAGCTGCCCAGGATGGGCGCATCTTGGTCGATGCGTACTCGCTGGCATCCCAGCGGCGAGCCATAGCCTACGGGCGTGCTAGGGGGCGCGCATGAGGTCGATAATGTTCAACGGGGTGGACTTCTCCGAGTTCTGCAGCGCGGAGGTCGTGGAGAAGGCAGCGTTGCCGATCGTCGCGAACACGATGACGGTTCCCGGGCGTGCGGGTGCTCTGCTCGTCTCGGGGCGGATACCGCCGAGGGCCGTGCGCGTGCGGCTGTTCATGGACGCCCGATACAAGCCGGGGACCAACGGGCTGGCTGACGTCAGGCACAGGGTCTATTCGGCTCTCGCTTCCACAGGGGGCGGAACGCTCAGGCTGCCAGATGAGCCCGAGTTCGTGTACCGCGACGTCGTCTGCACCGATGCAGGAGCGTGGTCCTCGCTGTTCGAGGACGGGTACGGCGACGTGGCGTTCGCGCTGCTCGACCCGGTCGCCTACGGCATGGAGCGAATCGAGCGCGGCGCTTCCTTCGAGGTCGGCGGGACGTGGCCAACTTGGCCTACGTTCGTGCTGGTCGCCTCCGCGGGCTCTGCGGTGCAGGTTTCCTACGGCGGCAAGCTCGTCAGGATCGAGCACTCCTTCACGGGCGGCGAGGTCGTCCACATCGACTGCGAGCGCGAGGTGGTGACCGTCGACGGAGCCGACGCACGCGCGGACGTGACTCTGGCGAGCGACCTAAGCACATTCCCTCCTGGGGCATATGACTTATCAGTCACAGGATGCGCGAGTTTCGAGGTCCGCTTTCGGGAGAGGTGGCTGTGATGACAGGCGCCGTTCCCGTGCTCTGGTGGTTCGACCGCTTCGACGACCGCATCGGCATCCTGCCCGTGGCCGGAGAGCTGGTGCACACCGAGGAGCTGAACGGCGAGGACACCATCGAGTTCGAGACACGCGAGGTCCCCGTGAAGGGCGACCGGCTGCTGTGGCGCGACGGCGAGACCTGGCGGGAGCACGTCGTGGTGAGGACCGACGAGCCGCTCGTGGGGCTCTGCTCGGTGTACGCGGAATCGTCTCTCTGCGAGCTGCTTGACGACTTCATCGAGGAGGAGCACCTTGTCAACAGGACAGCTGCCCAGGCTCTCGGCACCGCGCTTTCCCATAGCAGATTTACGGTCGGGCTATGTGACTTATCAGTCATGGGTTCATGCGTTTTCTACCACGTGAACGCGCTCTGGGCGGTCAGGCGGGTCGCAGAGGTCTGGGGCGGCGAGGTGACGTCGGTCATAACGGTCGCCGACGGGCACGTGGCATCGAGGTCCATCCGACTTGAGGAGCAGAAAGGCTACTGGCGTGGGCTTCGTTTCACCTACGGCAAGAACATGGCCGGGTGCACGAGGACCGTGCTGGAGCAGGACGTGTACACGGCGCTCTACGGGTTCGGAGCCGGCCTTCCCGTGACCGACGAGGACGGGCGCTACACGGGCGGCTACCGCAGGAAGCTGACCTTCGGAGAGGTGAACGGCGGCGTCAACTGGGTCGGCGACGAGCAGGCTCGGCTGGTCTGGGGGCGGTGGAACGCCGACAGGACGGCGAAGGTGCACTCGTTCGGACAAGTCGTTTTCTCGGATTGCGACGACCCGGTGAAGCTCCTGGCCCTGACGAGGAAGGCGCTCGTGGATGCCGTGCAACCCAAGGTCTCCTACGAGGTCGACGTCGCTGCGTTGGACGGCGGCGAGTGCGACCTGGGCGACACGGTTGCCGTGATAGATTCCTCGCGGACCCCCGAGTGGCGGTTGAAGGCTCGCATCGTCAAGCGCGTACGCACCTTCGGGGACGCCGTGATCTGCCGCGTGACCATCGGCGCGGTGCAACCTGTGGACTATTCGGTGACGAGCTCGCTGGCAGCTGACGTAGCGGCCCTGCAGGATGACGTGGCGGGCATTGACGGCAACCTGAGCGTGGCGACGTCCACGGTCTACGTGCAGGAGACTGTGACCGAAGCCATTGACGACCTGGACGAGCTGGCGGACCTCGACTTCTGATTACCCATCCTGTGACGCGGGCGTAGCCTTACCTGGAAAGACAAGGAGGCATGCTGTGCTCGACGGATACGGACTTCACCATCTGACTTGGGACACCTGCGACGAGCGGTTCGGCGACGTGCTGGTCGCTTCGCCCGCCGACGCTAGTGGGCGTGGGATCGCGCTGAACATCCGGCAAAACGGGGCTGCTGCCAACCTAGCCGGCGCTACGGTATACCTCGTATGGCGGCACAAGGTGACCGGGGAGCGCGGGACCGAGCCCTTCACGGCCGTCAACGCTGCTGGCGGCACGTTTGCAGTCTACTACCCTGCCGCGATGCAGGAGGCCGAGGGCGCTGTCCAGGCGCAGGTGATGGTCTCGCGCGGCGACGACACCTACATCAGCTCTCGCGTGTTCACGATCCGCGTGGAGCCGGTCATCGTGGGCGGCAAGGAGCACGAGGACGGGTTCACGCTGTTCGTGGACGCCATCAACGCGTACGAGCACGCTACCGAGATCACGACCGATGCGGCGGATGCTGCGACTGCCGCCGCGGAAGCTGCCGACGCTGCGAGGGAAAACCTTGTTGCCGCCGCCGAGCGAGGGGACTTCGACGGTGCAGACGGCCAGGACGGGACGGACGGATTTAGCCCCACGGCCACTGTGACGCAGACCAGCGAGGGCGCTACCATCACCATCACCGACAAGAACGGCACGACTACGGCCAACGTCGCCAAGGGAGCGAAGGGCGACAAAGGCGATACTGGAGCCACTGGACCGAAAGGCGACAAGGGCGACACAGGCGAGCAGGGACCGCAAGGCATCCAGGGCGAGACCGGTCCAAAGGGAGACAAGGGCGACACCGGTGCGACCGGCGCACAAGGTCCGAAGGGCGATACCGGCGACACTGGGGTCGCTGGTGCCCAAGGGCCGAAGGGTGACAAGGGAGACACTGGCGCTGCCGGTGCCGACGGAAACGACGGCGTCTCCTGCACTCACGTCTGGAATGGTACCGTCCTTTCCGTGACGAGCGCATCTGGCACGAGCTCGGCTGACCTCGTTGGGCCGCAGGGGCCGACGGGGGCGACAGGGGCTACGGGCGCGGCAGGGGCTGACGGTAACGACGGCGCTGATGCCACGATTACCGGAGCTTCTGCCACAGTCGACTCGGCGACCGGAACGCCCTCGGTGAGCGTGACGCTTGGCGGGAAGGCTTCAGCCAGGACTTTCGCATTCGCCTTCTCGGGCTTGAAGGGCGAGACCGGGGCGACAGGACCACAGGGGCCACAGGGAGAGACGGGGCCGGCGGGCGCTTCCGGCACGACGTTCACCCCGGCTTCCCCGCTTTCGCTCTCGGCAGGTGTTCTCTCGGTCGATTTGAGCAGCTACGCGACGCAGAGCTGGGTGACGCAGCAGATCCAGGCGGCCATCGCCGACCTCGATGATCTTTCGGAGGTGAGCTTCTGATGGCTGTCGGGACCATTTCCACCCACATCCTCACGGACATCGCCAACGCGATCCGCTACCAGGCGGGCGTTGCTACGCTCTACAAGCCGGGGCAGATGGCGGCTGCGGTTGCCGCCCTAGATGGCACCGACGCCGGGCAGTACCAAGCTCAGCCGTACATGCAACTTGAGTCGGGTATCCTCTCAGAGTCCGTCTTCTCGGATATCGCCGATGCCATACGAGGGCAGAATGGGCTCTCCATGCAGTACCAGCCAGGCGACATGGCGCAGGCGATACTCGACCTCGAATGGGACGTGGGGTACAAGGTGCGGGCGCTTTTCCTCTCCGACGGCACGCTCGAGTTCAACTACTACGACCGCAGGCGGACCATCCACGGCGGGACGATCCAGCAGGTGTTCGAGGTGGACACCAACGGCTACTCGTCCGCCTCGGCACGCAGCTGGGACTCCGTTAAGCTGCTGGTCAAGAAGGTCTTCATCGATTCCTCGATAGCGGGCGTCGGGATCAGGAACTGCTCCTACTGGTTCAACGCGTTCTCGAGCTGCACCGAGGTGTGGGGCTTCGAGAACCTGACGGGCATGACGAGCGCCAACCAGATGTTCACGAGCTGCACGTCCCTTGAGACGGTCTACGCCACGAACTTCAGCAACGCGGGGCTGTCGGGCTCGCTCATGTTCAACAGCTGCAACCGCCTGGTGGGCGGGACCGACGGCTTCGTACCATCCACGACGAGCGGCGCGAGCGTGTGCAAGCTGGGGGCTGGCGGAGTGCTGACCGACCCCAACGACGACCAGCGCACGTGGTTCTACGGGCACTTCTACGAGGACGGGGAGGCCGTTCTCACCGCGACGCCGACGCCCGACCCGAACCGCGCGCTCAGGTCCACCGGACGAATCTGTGCCATCGCGAAGTACCAGGGTCTCGGCTTCACGCCATGGACGGGGAATGCGGGCAGCACGCATCGGCAGTACCTCACGAGCGCGACCTTCGCGGCAGACATGGCCACGTTCTCGTACCTGAACCTGATTTATCTGTTCTACTCGTGCACGAACCTCGCCACGATTAACGGACTGGGCAACCTCTCGGGCGTGAGGCAGATGCGGTACACGTTCAGCTCCTGCGCTGTCACGACGCTGGACTTCCGTGGTTTTGACCCGTCGACGCTGACCGACCTGTTCTACTGCTTCTCGGGGTGCTCGTCGCTCACGACGATCTATGCGGACAGCACTTGGGCGCTGCCTTCGAGCGGAATCTCGGGCTCGCAGTGCTTCTACAGCTGCAGCAGCCTTGTCGGTGGCAACGGCACTGTGTGGTCGAGCTCTAACACGGGATATACGTACATGAGGATAGACCGGACTGGGCAGGCTGGGTATCTCACGGCAAACTAGCAGCTGGCAATAGGATGATCTTGCAGCCTTGCATATCCTCAAATAACAGGTCGATATCTTCGTAGACTTCTTGAAGCTCGCCGTCAATGGCGTCAAGGACGTATCTATCTCGAAGCGCAGGTTTCGTGATAAGTCCCCACTTGAGCTGCTGATAGGAGTACTTCGCGAACGCTATCCACTGTGGGTAGTTGATAGCCATAGGGTTCTCCGTGAAGAGCACCTTACCCGCATTGATTGCGGTGGCTGCAGAATGAGCCGTGAATAGCATTGTCCCGAGCTTCGGCATCTTCTCACGGTCCGTGCTAAAAGGAATGGCGTTCTTGATGGCGACGCCCTCTTTGATGCGCTTTATCGCGTAGCCGATCCTGACCACGACTTCGACGAGCATGGAGCTTACCGACATCGAGCAGAAGTGGACAAAGTCGTATCCCTCGTAGTACATACCCTGGACGATTTCGGCTATTGTCTGCTCGTACTCACCGACGCTCCCGAACTGGAGCAGGTTGAACAGGCCCATGAGCGGCGCCGGCAGCCCCATGGAGGTCGTCATGTCCGATTTGAGGTGAACGATTTGCTTAGCGATGGCCGCAAACACATCCGCTTCGGTCCGGTCTGCATAGTTCTCCATGACCTGAGAGACAACCTTGCCAGCCTTGTCTATCGTCGTCATACGGCCTGAGAGGATGTCGGCCACGCCGAAAACGAACCCCAGCAACGGGTCGTGTCCTAGCGATAGCAGACGATGGTAATACGCCGAGAGTCCTTCCACGTTGACCGTCGTGTTCCGGTTGTCCTGGGCGTCGTATGGGACTTTGCTCACCTTCGAGTTGGCGAGTTTTTCCATCTCATCCGGCGGGAACTTTTTGTCGAAGGCGTCGCGGATGTAGTTCGAGAGCGGACCAGCTTTAAGGCCGTCTGGGGTCTTCTGCGGAATGCCGACGAGCAGGATGTCCACAGCACCTGCAAGCAGCCCAGCGGCTGCAGCTATGGCGATATCGAACTTATCCAGACGATGTATCTGGTTGTACTCTTCGTTAAGTTGCCTGACAGCTAGGGCGTTCTCACGAAGCTCCTCCTCCGTAACGAGAGATTCGATAGTCACATCGGTGCCGACCACCTCGATAGCTTCCCTGCAAAGGTCTTCCCATGAAGGTCGGGCAAGTGCCTTCGATGTTGTAACGACGCTTCGCCTGCTCGACATAGTGGGGAGATCGTACCCCAGCTCTGTGAGCAGTTGCTCGCTTGCCTCTATGCGCTCCTCGACACCCGACATGTCGGGGGGCTCAATTTCGGAGAGCAGTGCGTCCTGATACGCAAGGACGCTATTGATGCGATTCTCGTCCTCCATGGACTATGCCGCCTCGTCTTCTCCGAGATCTTGACGAAGGTCCCGCACGGCGCGTTCAAGAAGAATATTCAGGCTTTGGAGATACTCAATACGCTCCTTGCTCGCGTCCGTTTCGTCCTTGAGAGCCTGGATGATCGCCTGGTGTTTCTCCAAGGCCGCTTTGTAGAGCCTTTCCTTTTCCTGGCGAAGCTGCTTGTTCTTGAGATGCGAGGCCGTTCCCACGCCCACAGCGGCAAGGGCGGCAACAGGAGCAGCAAGAACGAATACCCCCGCGACCATGCCGCCACCAACGATGCCTCCTGCAGCAGCGAGCGCCGAGGTGATACCTGCAGCAGACAGTCCGACTGTACCGAGGCCGTACAGCGCAGCAAAGGAGCCAACCCCGCCGATACCCGCACCAAGGGCTCCGGCTAGCACCTCAGGAATGGAGCTCTCCCTGATGGTGCGCTTCTTGTCGTTAAGAGCGACAGCGGCCTCGTTGACCACGTTTACGACCTGCTGCAGGGAATCGCCGCTTTGGAAGATCATGTCCTTCTTCTTTTTGACGTACTCGCCCATGGCTTGACCTCGTTTGCATTGGATTCTGCTGATGATATTCATTATACGGTGCGTATATTGCACTGTGGTCAACTGGCAGGTGACATCGGTTGCAATGGCGCGCGCAAAAGAGAAATGGGGCCAAGTCGAAACCTGACCCCGAACAACCCATCGCTTGGTGACTCTAGCTCAGCGGCTCCAATTCTCGGTAGAGAGGGTCGCCTTCACCCACGAGCACATCCCACCACCACTCGGAGCTCTCAACTCCCGACTGGCAGAGCATGTCGAGGAGCTTGCAGCGGGCTTCCAGCGGCAACTGCTCGAAGTCGGCGCGCATGGCGTCGAGCACGGCTTTACTCGTAGAAATCATGTCGTTGCAGATTTCTTTCTTCTCATCCAGGCTGTAGCTCTCCGGCGAATAGCAGCAGAGGTCGGCCTTGAAGTATGCCATGTCCTCGGCCTGCTGAAGTTCGGCCCATCTTTCATCGTTCATCATCGTGACAGCTCCTTTCCAAACAGCGACTTCCCGGACACCATGGCCTGTCCCGAAGGACACCACGCAGGACACCAAGCCCGACGTGGACACCACGGCCCCGGCTTTACGGTTCGTGATTCAACCTGTCGATTGTTTGGCCAGGTAACCGGCCGAAAGAGAAAAACACCCAACTTTTGACGAGACTCCCGTTTTTGGTGTCCTATTTGGTGTCCCGTTTAGTGTCCTAAACAAAAGCAGGTAGACGGTTTATGCCATCTACCTGCGTCTTTTGTGGTGGGCGTTACAAGATTTGAACTTGTGACCTCTTCCGTGTCAGGGAAGCGCTCTCCCCCTGAGCTAAACGCCCGATTATCTCTGCTGGGTTGGGGTGCCCTGCAGCGGAAAATACTTTACGCGAATCGTGGCTCCTGTGCAAGAAAAACTTTCCCAAATCTGCGATTGCCCTTAAATTCGCGGTTTCATCACAGGATCGGGAGCGATGATGCCACCACCCACGCACTCGAGACCACGATAGATGACTGCGCTCTGCCCCGGCGCCACGGTACGTACAGGCTCTGTGAACGAGACCGTAGCGCTCTTTCCGTCCTTGGAGACAGAGAGCCGAGCTTCGCGGAGAGGACCTGTGTGCCTCGTGCGGACGAGACACTCCCCTGCTTCAGGCGCCGTGCCAGCAATCCAGTGGCAATCTTCGAGCGTGTGCTCTTTCGTCCAAAGTCCCGGGCACATCTTGTCTGCCGTCACATAGACGACATTTTCCTTCGTATCGGTTGCCACCACATAGCGGGCAGGGCCGCCTCCGAGATCGAGTCCTTTCCTCTGTCCTACTGTGAAGAGGAATGCCCCCTCATGGTGTCCAAGCACCTTTCCAGTCTCCCACTCGACGATGTCGCCTGCCCTCTTCTCGAGCGTATCGAGCAGAAAGGTACGGATGCCGACAGGACCGATGAAGCAGATGCCATCGGAGTCCGGCTTGGTCTCGATGCCGAGATGGCGCTCTGCGCAGGCAGCACGAACGTCTGTCTTCGAGGAGTAGCCGCCGACCGGGAAGAGAACGCGATTGAACGTCGTGCCGGGCACGCGCCAGAGGAAGTAGGTCTGGTCCTTGTGCTCATCAGCAGAGCGAAGGAGCCTGGCAGGTCCTCCCTCCGTGAGTGCCGGAGCCGTCCTTGCGTAGTGCCCTGTTGCGATGAGATCGGCGCCTTCCTTGAAGGCACGTTCGGCAAACGTGCCGAACTTCACCGTCTGGTTGCACATCACGTCAGGATTCGGCGTATAGCCATGGGCATAGGCATCGACAAGATAGTCTGCGACCGTCTCCTTGTACTCCTTCTCGCAGTCCCAGACTTCAAGATCCACACCGAGTTTCACCGCTACGCGCTCCGCATCGGCCAGGTCCTCTGCCCAGGGGCACTTGAAGCCAGGCAAGTCCTTCGACCAGTTCCTCATATAGACAGCCGTGACATCGAAGCCCTGCTCTACGAGGAGCGCGCAGGACAAGGCCGAGTCCACGCCTCCGCTCATGCCGAGGAATACCTTCTTGCCCATCATGCCGCCTTTCCCGTACGCGGATCGAGGCCACGCCTTCTTGCCTCTTCCTCGACGGCGTTTCCGATCCTGGCTGCCGCCTCTTCAATGTCCTCTTCTGTCACAGGAGCCCCGAGCGTGATCCTCAAGCTTCCATCTGCCACAGCAGGTGCAGCTCCTATCGCTTCGAGCACATGGCTCTCCCGCATCCGGCTTGCCGCACAGGCAGAGCCTGTGCCGACAGAGACCCCTCTGTCCTCGAGCAGGATCACGAGCCTCCTTGCTTCGAGGCCCGGAAAGGAGATGTGCAGAAGGCCGGGAAGGCGGAGCTTTGCCTTCTTCGGACCCTCGACCTCGGCCCAGGGAAAGCGCTCCAAAAGCTCTTTCTGGAGCCTGTCCCGAAGCTTCTGCTCCCGCTTTGCCTCCTGGGCCCGGTGTGCCGTGGCCTCTTCGAGCGCACAGGCAAAGCCGACAGCTCCTGCCACATTCTCTGTGCCGGAACGGACGCCGCCCTCCTGGCCACCACCTTGGAGCAGCGGCTTTATTGCGATGCCGTCCTCGGCCCAGAGAAGGCCGACCTGCTTTGGCCCGTAGATCTTCGCGGCAGAGAGCGTGAGCATGTCCACATGGAGCGATGCCACATTGATAGCAAGGGCATTGACAGCCTGCGAGGCATCCGTATGGAGCCAGAGCGGCATCTTTCCCCCTGCCGCAAGCCTTGACTGCCGCCTCTCTGCGACAAGCTTCGCAATGTCACGGATGGGCTGGATCGTCCCGATCTCGCCGTTCGCAAGAGAGATGGAGATAAGCCCCACCTCAGGGGTGAGCAGCTTCTCGAGCGTCTCCATGTCCACCCGCCCATCCCGATGCACCGGAATCAGCGCATGGTCTTTCGCTTCTGCTGCCGCAAGGACGCTCTCATGCTCTGTTGCAAGCACCAGCACCCTGCCTTCGGCAGAGTTGATGGCAAGGTTGTTCGCCTCGGTCGCGCCGGCACAGATGATGAGGTTGTCAGGCTTGGCGCCAATCTCATGGGCAAGCCGGGACCGGGCCTCTTCGTAGTCTGCCTTCGCCTTCCTTGCAAGCCGATACGGGGCAGAAGGGTTGTAGAACATATCGGACATATAGGGAAGCATCGCTCGAAGCACGGAAGGTGCCACCGGCGTTGCCGCTGCATAGTCGAGATATATCTCTTTCGTTGCATCCATAGAGGGACATCCGCTCGAAGAATCGTGACCGCAGAGGGCAGTGATGCCTGGCTCTGCGAAGTGTGCCAAGATACAAGGCAGCACAAAGGTGTGCTGCATGCGCACCCCATACTACCAAATGCACAGGAAGGCGGCCTCTATGCCAGAGCTCCTCCATCTCGATGCAACCGATGTCCTCGTCGTAGGGACAGGCCTTGCAGGCATCTCAGCAGCGGTCTCTGCCGCGGAGACAGGAGCGAAGATCACGCTTGCATCTGCCGGTCCTGTCTTCTCCGGCTCCTCCTTCTCCTCTGCCACCTGGGGCCTCGGCATGGTCGCACCTGAGTCGGCAGCAGACGAGGAAGACCTTGTCCAGACCATTCTCGCGGTAGGTTCAGGTGCGGCAGACCCCGCACTCGTCAGAAGCTTTGTCTCGGGCATCTATCCTGCCATGCAATGGCTCGAAGACCACGGCGTTGCGCTCAGAGCGCCCGATCACCCAGAGGAGCGCGAGTACATCCCCTGCTTCGACCACAAGGCACGCCTCTGGCGAGGGCTGGGCAGGGCCGAGTTCAGAGATGCCATGGCAGCACGTCTCCAAGACCTGGACGTCCATCTCATCGAGCATGCATCTCTTGCACGCTTGAGGAAGGCAGACGATGGCAGCATCCAGGGTGCCATCTTCTTCGACGAGACATCCTCTTCCTTCATCGACGTTCCCGCTTCATCCACAATCCTTGCCACCGGAGGCACGGCAGGCCTCTTCGGCAGGCATATAGGTGCTGACGAGGACACAGGCATTTCCCATGCCCTTGCAAAGGATGCCGGCGCTCATCTCGTGAACCTCGAGTTCATCCAGCTCATGCCGGCAATCCTCACCGAGATGGGCCCTGTCATCTTCAACGAGAAGACGTTCCGCTATCTTGCGTTCGAAGACGGAGCAGCTTCCTCGATATCCAGAAATCTCTTCGAGCTCAGGAGCACCCATGGACCTGCAACAACACGGTTGGGAGATGCTGCAATCGATCTTGCGATAGCGGAGGCAGGCGAAAAAGGTGCCCCTGCACGCTATGAGAATCTGCCCGACCCCCTGCCCGAGCTCGACCGCACCTACTTCTCCTGGCTCGAAAAGCGCCTTGGCCATCCTCTCGACCAGAGCTTCCGCATCGCGCTCTTCTCCCATGCAAGCAATGGCGGAATCAGGATCGACCGCAACGGCTGGACCGGCGTCCCCGGACTCTTTGCCGCAGGAGAGGCGACAGGCGGCATGCATGGTGCAGACCGGCTCGGCGGCCTTTCAAGCGCAAACTGCATCGTATTCGGTATCAGGACCGGAGAAGCGGCTGCAAAGACGGCAGAAGGCGTCTCAGCACCTCTTAAAGGCATGGCTGGACTTCCCAGCACATGCTCTCCTCTCGCCGCCAAAGCCCTTCCGGCAATACGCCTTGCCCTCGACAGCGCCTGTCTCGCTCCCCGATGCGAGCATGACCTCGTGGCGGCCCAGAGCTCCCTTCACCTGATCGATGAGGCGATTGCGCGCACCGCACTTCCCACGCAGGATGCCAGAGCCATCTTCCAGACGCTCGAAGCCAAAGCCGCTCTTGCCACGGCACAGGAGATGATCGAGGCCATGAGGAGAAGAAGGGAGAGCGCCGGTAGCCATATCAGATCGGATGCCGACTGAGGATAGGAGCATTTCGTTTCGCCCCGCACAGCAGGCCTAAAAAATCTTGCCAAAAAAAGTTCTTGCACGCACGGCCGCTTTCACATATAGTATTTCCCGCACGCGGGCTTAGCGCAGTTGGTAGCGCGCCACCTTGCCAAGGTGGAGGCCGCGGGTTCGAATCCCGTAGCCCGCTCCATTGATCATCCGGCCGTCCTGCGAATCCTCGTATGTCGGCCTTTTTCATAACGGCGAGATGGCCAAGTGGTAAGGCGCGGGCCTGCAAAGCCCTTACCCCCGGTTCGAATCCGGGTCTCGCCTCCAGAAGAGTTCGGGGACCGCAGATGCGGTCCCCTTTTTTGCAGCTCTTCTGATGAATTGGTGTTCCTTCGTTATCATTCCTCCCGCTCAGCCCCTCTCTCAAGGTTTCTGTCGGCTGCTTGTGCCACAATGCTCGAGTTGGCTCAAGAATATGAAGGAGGTATGCGCATGCCGCACAAGATCGGCCAGGCCCGCATCGCCGTCCTCAGAGAGGCAGAAGAGGATTCAGGCGTCGTGGCAAGAAACCTTGCCGGCACGACCGGTGTCCTCGAAGTCTGGGAGTCTGATCACAAGTTCCCCGGAAGGCAGGGCGCTGTCTTCTACTATCCCCTCACCTTCGATCGTGAAGGCAACGGCTCCACGGCACGATTCTTCCGCACCGCCTACAACTACCGCTTGACCGATGACGGCAAGACCGCCATCTTCGACAAGGGCGGCAGGAGCGGCACGAATCGCTTTGTCTTTGATATCCAGGGCGGCTTCAAGAACGAGGAAGCAGAAGCCGAAAGCGCGCATGCTGCCGCGCATCCCGGCGAGACGTCTTCCTTCGATGTAGAAGGATCCAGGGACCGCTAGCACGTGCATCTGCTCCGGCGAGAAGGAAGAGCTTCTCGCCGGAGCTTTCTTTCTAGCGCCTTCTTCTCTTCGGCTTCATGAGGTCAAAGAGGGAAAAGGTCGTGCGCCGATAGATGGCGCCTCTGACAGCACGCTTCGGATCGTGCACGAACCCCATGCCGCGCTTCCCGTAGATGGGGTCTAGTGCCCGCTTCATGCGGCGCTTGTACTTTCCCGTCGTCCTCGCGGCAAGCGACTTCTTCCATGAGGGACGCCTCATGCCAAACTTCTTGGGAAACCATCTCCTCGAGCCTTCAGCTCCCTGCCCCCCTCTTCAGCTTCCGTTATACGCCTGTCCGGCGACACATCCCGGAGTTTCTTGAGCCCCCCGTATCCACGCTTTCCCCACACATTGGAGATTTCTTCTTGCGCTCCCGGCGATATTCGCGTATATTCTTAACCCGCACGCGGGCTTAGCGCAGTTGGTAGCGCGCCACCTTGCCAAGGTGGAGGCC
>OGYD01000032.1_pt1 | contig 99580 bp, 116 predicted proteins | sample 1576441 | NCBI WGS metagenome assembly OGYD01 (sample SAMEA3541537, study PRJEB24748) | human gut metagenome | biome: human gut; feature: human-associated habitat; material: faeces | place: China | collected 2012 | reverse complement strand
TTCCAATTGCTCACTGTCGTTCGCCTTCGCCCCCAACTGTGTACGGGTATGTATCTGGTAATTGACTTTATTATCTATCAGAAACGTAATGATGGCATGATTGTTATCAACAGGATCGGGATCTATCTGAACCGCATATACATGGAAATTATCTCCCGGCTTATCGTCTCCGATTTCAGTATATCGTATCTGACCTTTGGGTAGATTGATTCCCAACTTTTGCGTTTCCGAATTGAACAAATGCAAGGTTTGATTCGCTTTGGCCGGATAAGGATTTTCCCCGAAAGCTTTGGTAAAAAACTCCAGTATATCTATTTCGGCTACTCCAGCTCCTTTATAATGCCTCAACCAAAGTGCATTCCAAAGCCCATATAGATATGGGACTTTGGCTTTGATCTCTATGCGGCAGAAAAGAGGATAATATTTCTCCGTATCGGAATCTCTGCTGGACAGCGCTCCCGACCACCATCCGGTCTTACTCTTCACACTGGGATGAACGGGACTGGGCGCATCTTTACTTTTGAATGAGCGAATTCGACAAATCTTCTCTCCTGTAGGAAGGGTTTCGATAAAGACCTGCTCCGGACGATATGTCTGAAGCATGGCTTTATTTTCCTGATTATAGGTGGGTCGCCCCACTTTTGGGGAACCATATATTCCCCAATACCGGGAGTCAATCACATCTCCGTTAAACTCGTCTCCATCGTAATAAATCCATCCGGGAGGGGTTTCTGATGAAGGAGGAATAACGGTTTGGGCTTTCACCACCCCGATACAGCAAAATATGATTATTAGAATCTTTATTTTCAACATGATATTTCTTTTTAATGATTTACCAACCCGGATTCTGTTTCCAGTTCTTCAACTGCAGAATCTCACTTTCAGGTATGGGATACCAATACATTTTAGAATCAAACACTCTCTTTTCTACCACAGCACGGGAATAATCAAACTTCTCGACGGGATATTCCGGCTTTTCAGGAATCTCTGGTTCTGTTTCATCCCGGGTAAATACACGTACCCAATCTACATCCATCGAAACGTTTCTCAAATTGGCATTCCTGTCTTCGGGATAGCCGATACCATTTTCATTCTTTCCTCCGATTTGTCCGGTTATCGCAATGTCCCAGGTTCGCTTTTCTCTTCCCTCCGCTATTGCTTTGGTTATAAATGTATTATATCTGTCATCATAGTCAATCGTCTTGAATGTATTGGTTACTTTACCATCCAACAGGTAGCTGATGATAGCATGCTTATCCGGAGAAACCGGGTCCGGATCTACCTGAACGCCATACGTATGGAAGTCTGCTCCCGGATCAAAATCAAGCACTGTATGTCGTCCGTACCCATTCACGTTGATTCCCAGATTGCCTGTTTTATTATCATGCAAATGTAAAGCCTGGCTAAGCCGGCGGGGTGAAGCCGTATTCTCAAATTCCTTGACGAAAAACTCTTCGATGTCAAGTTCCGCAACACTGGCTCCTGCATAATGACGACACCACGGTCCCATCCATATACCATATATATAAGGTATTTTTGCACGAATCTCAATGCGGGAATGCAGAGGGTAATATTTCCCCTGATAACCATATTTGTCGGTATCCCGGCTGGACAAAGCTCCCGACCACCATCCTTCTCTCGTACTGGCAGTGCTTAATGTCGGAGCCGGTGGATTGTCGTCCTTGGTGGCTGCTATCCGGGCAAAGCTCAATCCGCCACTCCCTTTCTCAATCGTAATCTGTTTTTTACGATAAGTCTGGATATTTCCGGTGGGTTGTCCATACTGGGAGTTTCCTACCGGAGTGTCGCTTCCATACTGTCCCCAATATGAGTTGTTTATGACCAAATCATTGAATTCGTCTCCATCGTAATAATGCCATCCTTCCGGAACTTCGTTAGCCGGTATTACGGAATTCCGGGTAACAGCTCTTCGAGCCTGATTCTTACGGGTGATTTCAAGACCTAGCAAATCTCCTCCGAGTGTTTCTTGCGCAATCTTCCACCGTCTTACATCCCACGAACGATGCTCCTCAAATGCCAGTTCGACACGACGTTCACGCCGGATACGCTCACGCATTTCGTCCTGCGTCAATCCGGAAGGCAGATTCGGTTGTCCGGCACGGCTGCGCACTCGATTGACGTATTCTGCTATATCCGCATTTTCGGGATCGTATTCGTTCAAGGCTTCCGCATAATTCAGGTAAATCTCCGCTAAACGAAACAACGGCCAGATATGTCCCTGACTTCCTCCGCCGGTTTGGATATTCACATCTTCATTGAGGTATTTTTTCAGATAGAATCCGGTTTTGGTTGCATTGGTAACGCCCAGACCGTCTTTTCCACCGTCCCAATTCTCTACCGCCGTGCTTTTCCAAACGGAATCATTCAGCAGAATGGTAGCATTCAACCTGTCATCCCGGTAGAATTGCGGACGAACGGCATTTTCCTCATTCTCCCAACTAAAATAGCTGCCATCTTTCATTTCATAAGAGTCTACCAGATTCAACGAAGGATTGATGCCGCCTACCCCACCATAACTGACAGGAAAGTTGTATTTTTCAAAGTCGGAATTGTTTCCATAACGACGCATCAGAATAAACTCGGAATTCTGAAAGTTATTCTTGAATAAAGTGGCATAACTGCCATACAACGAATATATGTCCAGATCAATTACGTCTTTCGCAGCCTGTGCCGCAGCTTTCCATTTCTCCATATCGGAAGGAAGATCGCTTTCCGAAAAATTCTGCCAGTCCAGATACAAGGGACTGGCCGCATACAATAAAACTCTGCTTTTCAAAGCCAATGCGGCTCCCTTCGTTGCACGTCCCAAATCCGAATCGATTCCTCGTCCCGGAGTTAAATCGAGCACTTCGGCTACCTTATCACATTCGCTGGAGATGAATGAGATGCAATCGTCCATAGACGGGCGTGGAGTCTCCGAATAATCCGCATTGACGGATAGTGTAGAAGTAATCACAGGTACAGGTCCGAAACGTTTCACCAGCTCGAAATGGAAAAACGCTCTTAAAAAACGGGCCTCATATTTCCATGTTTTCAAGTCATTCAGACGGTTCTGATATTCATTCTGATTATCCGGATCGAGTCTGTATTTATCCAGATTCACTCTGTCTACATTTTCTATAAATTCATTCGCTATGCGAATTCCTGCGTAATACTTATTCCACAAATCATCCGGATTGGACCTTGAATTCCAGGCTCCGGTGTTGAAGTGCTGGATGTTGCAGGAGGCATTAGCATGTTCGGCATCATCGGTAGCGGCATCCAACATAGCTTCGGAACCGATACGGTTGAAACCATCAGGCAGATACCGATAAGCATTGACTAGAAATTTGCTTGTACGTTCATAGGAAGTAAAGGTCATCTCGTTGTCGATAAACGAATCATACTCTCTGTCCAGATAATCACTGCATCCGGACAATATGCTGATAGCAGCAAGAGCATTCAATATGATAGATAAACCTATTGGGTATTTCATAATTATTATATTTTTGTTCTTACCTATTAAAAATCAATTTTTATTCCCAGGTTGTAGGAACGTGTCAACGGATATGTAATCAAAGAACTGCTTTCCGGGTCGGCCAATCCGTCAAGATGACTCACGGTGAAAAGATTGCTCGCATTAGCATACACATACAATCTGGACAATTTTATCGCTCTTGCTATTGACTGGGGGAAGGTATATCCAATCCGGATATTCTTCATTCTGAAGTAGTTTCCGTTTCTTTTCCAATATGTAGATATCCGGTAATTGTTTTCAAATGTCCGGGTAGACAAACGGGGATAAGAAGCATTGGGATTCTCCGGTGTCCAGCTGTCGAGAGCCAGTTTTGAAGCAGAGCCATTGTCGGTAAAGGAATAAGCCAACGGCCCGCTCAAATAGATGTCTCTATTGGCAACGCCATGAAATAAAGCCTCAACGTCTATCCCTTTCCATTCAAAGCCTATTTTCAAAGCATAATTCCACTCCGGAATATTAGAATATCCCACAGGATAGGAGTCATTGGAATCGACTACTCCATCACCATTTTTATCGATATATTTTATATCACCGGGGTTTACTTCTCCAAACTGCGGTACCGGTAAATGTGACTTCAGACTTCCATTCGAATCGAAATCACTCTCCTGATACAGTCCGTCAGCAACAAGTACAAAAGGAGTATTCACGGAACGTCCTTTACGATATTGATAATCGTAGAGTTTCACTTCTTCCGCCATATCGACAATTTCATTCTTTGCATACCACGCCGATGTTTCAACGTAATAGTTGAAGTTATTTTTAAGACTGCTTTCGTACCTGATCGTACCCTCGAAACCTTGATTCTTTACTTTACCTACATTCATATAAGGCAATATGTCGCCATAAGAGGCTCCAACAAATCCGGGAATAGTGGAATACGGCTGTGACAGGATATCATATCTTTCTTTATGGAAATAATCGAATTCTACCGACAGCCCTTTCAGTAAAACTGCATCCAATCCGATATTGAATACACGTTCCTTCTCCCAACTAATATCGGGATTGGCAATCATATCTGCCCGAAACCCGCCTGTTGATGACGACCCTGTACCTAAAAAATAGGAGCCGTTACTGCTATAAGTCTGGTCGAACAGATAACGTCCGTTCTCATTCTGATTGTTTCCAACCAGTCCGATAGATGCTCTTAGTTTCAAATATTCAACCCAGTTGATATTTTTCATGAAGTTTTCTTTCGACAGTATCCATCCGGCGGAGAAAGCGGGAAAGAATCCATATCTTTTTCCAGGAGCATAATCATCACAACCTGTATATGAAGCTGCAAATTCTCCTATGTATTTTTGATTATAAGAGTAAGTTACCCGCCCTGCATAATTCAAGTATTTAATGTCATCACGACTTCCATATTTCTGATATAAATCAGACAGGAAAAAGATGCTGGCAGTGAGTTGATGTTGCTTGAAAACGCGATCATAATCCAACTGTGCCTTAAAGTTCAGACGGCTCCAGTCAGTACGGAATCCTTCATCGGATTCCAAAGGAGAATCAGCGCCGTAGGGTGTATATAGCACCTCTCCCCCTGCTCCTTTGGAAAGAGAATAACGGGCATAATTCTGATTCTTTATAGATGAATCCGCCATATAGTTGTTGTAGGCAATACCGGCACTGACACTTAATCCCTTTGTCAGTTTCTCCAGGTCGTATTTAGGCATAAAAATCAGTTGGAAAGTCCGGCTGTTTTCTTTATAAAGCCCTCTGCTGACGATATTACCGACCGGGTTGGTAAAAGCGGCATTTCCTCCATACGATCCGTCGGGGTTGTACACCGGAAATGCATTCGGAGCTGTTCTCCATATCGCTCCCAAAAGTCCGTTGGCAGAACTGCTGCCTCCGGGAATAGAGCGATTACCTACACTCCCGCTAAAATTGAGTCCGGTAGACAGGTGTTTGCTTATCTGGATATTCAAATTAGACCTGAAATTAAAGCTCGCATAATAGGCATTCGAGTTTTCCCGGCGTTTTTTATCGGTGTCTTTGTAGAAACCGATGTTCTGCAAAAGATTCATCATTACATAGTATTGCACCACATCTCCTCCTCCTTTAAAACTTAAATCAGCCATACTCAAAGGAGCTGTATTATTCAAAATGGCCTTTTTCCAGTTTACATTGGGGTAAAAGTAAGGATCGGTGTTGTTCTGATAGGCATTCAATTCCTCTGGAGTGTATAAACGAGGCAATCCGTCATTCACACGCGCCTGATTGTATAAGGTGGTATAATCATACGCATTGATAGGATCGGGAACGCCCAACGGTTGTTGTATTCCCGTTTGTAAACGGATACTGACTTGCGGAGCGGAAACGCATCCTTTCTTGGTTGTCACCAATAAAACACCATTTGCACCACGCATACCATATAAAGCCAGAGCCGAAGCGTCTTTCAATAATGTTACAGACTCGATTTCCGCAGTGGACAGACTTTCAATCGGGGCTTCGAAACCGTCGACATATACCAGCATTTTTTGTCCGCTTGCATAGGAAGTACGTCCCCGGAGGTAGAGATTCGCGATAGAGAAATCATAGCCGGGCTCTCCGCTTTGTTGCAACAATGTTAGTCCGGGAAGCTGTCCTTGCAGACTATTTCCCAAGCTTGCGGAAGTAGTTTTCATCAAATCTTCCCCACGTATGGAAGAAATGGCACTTGTTCGCCTCCATTCCGGTTGTTGCCCATTGGCGACTTCTACAAGTGCAGAGTCGGCTATGTGTTGAGCAAACAAAACGGGAGCATAAAAAGTGAGAATAGTAGTCAAAAGTATAGCATAACGCTTCCCTTTGTATATACTGTTTATTATTGTCATACCTTTTATTTTTAGTTAATTGAACATATTTACCATCCCGGATTCTGAAGCATATACCCTTTATCTATTTCGGTCTGCTTGATAGGATGTAAATAAGAACGGTCACTCCATAATCTGTTTTCAAAGACATAAGGTTTGTAATGTACTTTACCCGGTGCTCCTGTAACAGCGGAGAGCTGCAATCCATACATGGCACCTTTCATAACACCTTCATCATCGGCTATCAGCCAACGTCGTATATCCCAGAAACGATGATCTTCATAAGCCAGTTCCACGGCTCGTTCTCTTCGCAGTTTCTCCCTGAACTGCTCTTTATTCAAAGTGGAAGGAAAGCCCGGCATTCCGGAGCGTTCACGAACTTTCAGGACTGCATCGAATGCTTCTTTCGGGGGAGTTTCATAATATTCATTCAAAGCTTCTGCATAATTCAGATAGAGTTCGGCTACCCGGAAGACAATCCAGTCCATATTAGTGGAGTTGCGCGGAGCCGTTGCTCTTAGTACGCGAGGTACCCATTTGCGAACCAGGTGTTTCGTTTTATCATTGGCTACATTGTGAGCTCCACCGGGCAGAAAATTAAGAATTCCAATCTCTGTATTCCAGTTAGCTCCATGTGCTGCAATGGTTTGCGCAAAACGAGGGTCCAGTTCGTCGTACTTTTCAAGCAGATCATCGCCACCATCCATATTCCATGTTTGTTGGTTCCCGTCTTTTTTCTCATAGAAACGCACGAAATTGAAGGTTGTAAAAAGACCGCCGTCGCTCCAACTACTTCCCGCCCATGCCGGTATATTGCTTGTTATGGGATGACTGCTTGTTGTGAAATTCCGGTATTTCTTGTTGGCCAGAATTATTTCTTTGTTATCGGGAGCAGTCCACACATGTTCGTAATTTGTTTCAGGTGTTCCCTCATCGTACAAGTCATAATAGCCAGAAGATTCAACAGCGGTAATGGCTGCCTTGGCTGCTTTAGCAGCTTCATTCCAGCGTTCTTTACTATAGTTTCCATATCCTATCAGGTCATTATTTCCACTTAAAGGAAGGTACGGATCGTCGGTATTGAACAAAGGACTCGCCGCATACAGGAGTACTCTGGATTTGAGAGCTAAGGCGGCTATCCTGTTTGCCCGTCCCACCAATATCGAATTCGTATAATAATCCGGTAATATGGAGGCAGCCCGGTCACAATCGACAAGAATGGAGTCTACACAATCGGAAAATGTATTACGGGGTAGTTTACCATCTTCCGACGGATTTATTCTACGGTATATTATAGGCAGTCCACCATATCTATATACTCCTTCCCAGAAGACCAAAGCCCGCATAAAATAGGCTTCGCCTCTGGAACGTTTCTTAAAATCAACGTCTCCCGGATCATCGGGCACTTCGTCAATACGTTCAAGCACGATATTGCATTTTCGTAATGTCTGCCAACGGGTGTTGTGACGGGGGTCTTCATCCCAGTCTATGCTGCTGTTGTTATGATTGTCCACGTTCCACGAGGCATTGCCCTTCCCCCAGTTTGCACCTTGTTCGGCTTCATCACACGCTCCTGCCAGGGTTGAGGTTGCACACAGTTTACGGTCGATCCCGCTACTTCCCATCGAGAACCCCAGCGGCATACCTTCTGCATAGATGCCTGTTATGTATTGTTCTGTCAAAGTCCTGTCGGCAAAGACACCGTCTTCATCCAAATCGACAGAGGGCGGAGCTTCCAGATAGTCACTACACGAAAACATCAATACAGACGACAGAAGTATTGCACATATATATGTTATTCTTTTCATGATTATCAAAAATTTATATTAAGACCAATATTATATACTTTCTGCAACGGATATGTATTGATTTCAACATTTCCACTTCTCGAAGGTGCTTCCGGGTCCAGATCTACCACATCTGTCCACGTGAATAAATTGGAACCGTTGAAATATAATCTTACACTATTCAGGTTAAGCCGTTTGACAAAACCTCCGGTAAATGTATATCCTACTTCGAGGTTTTTCAATCGCAAATAACTGGCATCCCGTATCCAAAGAGTAGAAGGACGATAGTTGTGATCGGTTTCTCCGTTGGGATTCAGAGACAAACGGGGAAAGGTGATCTTTTCTCCTGCCTCATACCGTTCCTGTGTCCAACGTTCTTTTATCAGAGATTTCGCACTCTCTTCTCCTTTCGCGAAAGGCCACATCGACCGTCCGAAATATTTAATGGATACATTGTCGGCTCCCTGAAATAAGATGGAGAAATCAAATCCTTTATATTGCGCTCCGAATGAGAAACCGTAAATAATCTCCGGTACGGGGGTGTATCCTATCGGGACCATGTCGTAATCATCAATCACTCCATCCTGGTTGACGTCTATATACTTGACGTCTCCCGGTTGCAACTGATTCCCGCTCCATGAACTTTTAGGACGGTCTAATGCATTGATTTCTTCCCACGAGTTATAGTATCCGTCAAAAATCAGTCCGAAAAACTGATTCTTTCTTCTTCCGGTAGTCATCTGATAATCATATCTCTTCTGCACTTCATCCATGTAGATGATTTCATTCCTCGCAAATGAATAATTGAAGCGTGCCCAATAATGGAAATCTTGTATATGATGTCTAAAATTAAGGTCCATTTCCCAACCGCGATTTTCCATTTCTCCAAAATTATATGCAGGAAGATTAGCACCTATAATCATGGGGGATGTTGATCTGTTGGCTAATATGTTATTCCGTTTTTCTTTGAATATATCAAATGAAGCAGTCAGACAATTATTGAACAGATTAATATCTACACCGACATTCATCTTTTTCGCCTTTTCCCAAGTCAAATCAGGATTACCGATTTTATTTTCAACAATCATCAGTGAAGTATACGGATTGGAAGCCAAACCGAAATTATACTTGTTCACACCCGAATCGCTCGCTGCTCCATAAGAAGACGGCAGATACAAAAATCGATCACCACCTATCTGATCGTTTCCTACCTCTCCGTAGGACCCTCTCACCTTTAGATATTTAACGATATTGTTTTTCGGAAAAAACTTTTCTTCACTGATGACCCAACCTAATGAAACAGCAGGAAAAAATCCGAACCGTTTGCCTTTGGCAAAATTCTCGGTTCCGTTGTATCCCATATTGAATTCTGCCAAATAACGGGAGGCATATTCATAGGTCAATCGTCCTACCAATCCCTGATAAGCATTAGGTACATAATATTGAAGGGAGGGGGAATAATATTTACTCTGATTATACAGAATAAGTGCTGTCGTTTTATGAAGCCCGAAAGTTCTATTATAATCAATTCCAAACTCCATATATACTTTCCGGTTCTTATCCCATCCGGTACTTACAGACCAGATACTCTCTTCTGATTGGGGGATCAGATAGATGTAATCCGGATCTTCCGCATCACGGCGCGCAAGATAATAAGGAAAGGTTTTCGAATATTTCTTACGGCTGTAATAATAGCTATCATACGCGATACTCCCGTGTACGGACAAACCTTTGGTCAGCAAAGATGATAAATCATAATTCAGACGTAATGTTGTATTGATGTTATTTCTATTATCTTTCTGATAACCGTTGCTTAATAAGGTTTGCCAGGGATTGACGCTTCCCAATCCATCCTGTATGCGGACAATTTTATTGTCCACCAATCCCGGAGAGCTCAAGGGATTGGCAAAAGAAATAGCTTGCCAGATTCCACTGTTACCGGAGCCCGGAGTAATCACTCTGCCTATCTGGGCGGCCATTTGAACAGTTGCCGAAAAGTCCCGCGTTATCTGAAAATCGAAATTAGTTCTGAAGTTATAACGGGTGTTACGGGGATTTACATCATGATCCGAATCTATCTTGGTATGTTTATAGATACCGGTCTGATCGAAATAACTTCCCGATATAAAGTATTTCACACGTTCTGTACCACCCGAAAGGTTGATGTTATGTTGAGTGCGGGTAGAAAACTTTCTAAGAAAATCGTCTATCCAGTTAGTGTTCGGATGCAAAATCGGATCAAAGCCATTTCTGTACAATTCAATATCTTTATCCGTGAATTTCGGTTGGTAGGTAGAACCCGAAACCCGGGAGTCATTTTCTAAAGCTTCATTGTATAAAGTTGCATAATCCGCACTATTCAGATAACTGGGGAGCTGGGTAGATTGCTGCAAAGCAAAATTACCCGAATAGCTCAACCGGGGACGCCCTCTTTCCCCTTTACGGGTAGTAATTAATACTACGCCGTTAGCTCCCTTTACTCCATAGATCGCTGTTGCCGAAGCATCTTTAAGTATATTCAATGATTCAACTTCATTCGGATCTATGCCGTCAAAATTAGTTCGTTCGATGCCATCGATCATTATTAAAGGAGCCGTGTTGTCTGTAAATGTACTGACACCTCTGATTAACAGACTGGAAGCGTCTTCGCCGGGAGCACCACTTCTTTGAAAAGCAATCAATCCCGGCATTCGTCCTACCAGCATGTTACTAATATTGGATTGTTGTGTCTGTACCAGTTCTTTCCTCGAAATAGAAGCGATAGATGCTGTCACACTTTCTTTCTTCTGCTTTCCGTAGCCGACAACAACGACTTCCTCCAGACTTTGCTCGGCTTCTTCTATTTCAATAGAAAGCACTTTATTGTCTTTTACAGGTACTGTCGTCGTGACATAACCGATATAACTGATTTCCAAAACTGCATTCGGATTTACAGATAAGGCAAAGCGCCCATTTATATCGGAAATTATGCCGTTAAATGTACCGACTTCCTTGATATTGGCACCGATAATCGGTTCTCCTTTTGTATCGGTAATAGTACCGGTTATTCTCCGAGGCTCCTGTGGCTGTGAAGAAAGATTCTTTTTCACTGCCGTTTTTCTCTTTACAACAATCTGTTTTCCATTTATTTCATATACCAGATTTGTCTTTTCAAACAAGGCTGACAATTTTTCTGTGATTGTCTTCTTCCTGGATAGATCTACACTGACAACTTGATTTAAACTAGGCCGGATATCTTTCGAATAGATGAAAACGTAGCCTGTTTCTTTCTCTATATCTTTAAAATATTCCAGTAGAGTCCCTTTCTTTATATCATAGAGTTCGCTCGTTCCATTTCCATTAGCGAGAGTTACATTCGCTATAAATAGAAAAATAACAAAAAATTTCACAAACAGATATGATTTACAAAGAAAATATGCCCTATTTGCATGATTGTAATAGGAATTTTCCATATTTTTGCGTATCAATTTTTAGGTTTTTCATAAGTAATTGAAAAATTTAAATCTCACGGGTTCGGAAGAGTTGCCTCTCTTCCGAACTTCTTTTTTACAAAGGCTTCATTTCTGTGGTTTATTCATAGGCATTAAATTTTTAGGGTTATTACTCGATTTTTATACTTCCCGCTTCAATTGTACACTGGACATCGTACAGCAACGAGAAGGTTTTCATGACTTGTTCTATATCATCAAATAAGATAAGTTTTCCCATTGTACACTTTTGCGCAACTTCCGGCGTACATGTGATAGATACATTATAGTAGCGACTTAGCCGTTGGATAATATCTTTCATTGTCTCACCCCGGAACTGAAGTACGCCATCTTTCCATGAAATATAATCGTAAGCATTAACTTCGTCGATGCCGGATATCCCATCACTCAACTTAAAACGCTGATTAGGCAAAAGGACAAAATCTTCATTGGAGTTTGCTTTTACATTTACTTTTCCTTCTACCAACACCACGGATTGCAATGCATCATCAGCATAGGCAGACACATTAAACTTTGTTCCCAATACATTAACTGTCAGTTGGGGGGTCTCTACATAAAAAGGCCGGGAAGTATCTTTGGCAACTTCTATATAAATCTCTCCTTCTACTTTTATCCTGCGTTCGCCCGGACCAAAAGAGGAAGGGAAACGTAATTTACTTCCGGAATTAATCCATACTTTCGATCCATCTGCCAATACAATGGATGAATGGCTACCATAAGGAACTATCAGTGTATTTTGTTTTCCGGGTTGAGCCGCTCCCTCTTTGATTATCTCTGTTTCCTTACCATCGGATTGAATAGTAATATTGCTATCATAAGTAATGACGGCATTATTCTCTATCTGAATCGCTTCCGCATCATCTCTTATCAGCATTACTTTCTGATACAGAGTATCTGCTTTCACATTGACAAGCAGATCATCAGCAGTTCCGGACGTCTGAAAAGAATGAATCAACCAGAAAGAAACAATACCTAATATTAGTACACAGGCGGCAGCATAACGGGTAAATAAGATAAAACGATGTCTCTTATCACGACGCTCCATGCTTGTCTCTATACGTGCCCACAATCTTTCTGATTCTTCGGGTAAGCGCTGAACCGGATTCAGCCGGGCAGATAACATGATTTTGCGGGCCTCCTGTAGGGATGCTTGATCTTCGGGATGCTCTTTTTGATAATTAACCCACCATTCTTCCGATTCCTGGGTAGGAGCCAGACACCACAATATGAAGTCTTCATTTTGTAGCCATTGTTTTGTCGATTCGGGTATTCGATCTGAATGCATACTCGTTCTTTTTACGGTTTCACTTTAAAAACACGCAAAGAACAAAAATACCCCCACGAAAATTAAAGAAAATAACCGAAAAGGAAAAAATAAATAATTTGAGGCTGAATTTTACGCATTTGTTCGATAGCCCGATACACTAATTTCTGTGCTGCTTTAGGTTGTATTCCCATCAATTTCCCGATTTCCTCATAGCTAAGTCCTTGGGTATAACGAAGATATACAGCCTCCCGTTGCCGGTCTGTAAGGCTATCCAGCATCTTTTTCAGCTGTTTTTGCATAGCGGCTCTTTCTTTTTCTTCATCTATGAGTTCAAAGCCGTTCACTTCAATAAGGAAACTATAGTTATCAGAACCTTCTTCCAGAAATTCGGTATTCATTTCTTTTTTCTTAATGGTCCGAATCCGGTTCTTCAAACAGTTCAACAGATAGAACTTCATATTCTGACTTTCCCAAAGTTTGTGCTCACGCTCATATAAATGCAAAAAAACATCGTGAATGGCATCTTCTAAAAGTTCTTTACTAATGCCAAAAGCAATGCCGTATGAAAACAAATCGTTCTCATACGTCTCATATAACCACTTATATAAGGATTGCTTATTCTTCACACTATCTTCACAAAAAGTTAGAATCCTATCTTCTAAAGAATATTGAAATGGTAATTATCACCAGCCTGTCTCATCCCATCCGGCAGCGGAGTACCATTGTATCGACTGACGATAAAAAGGATTTATCTCCTCTTCATACGACTGACGAAATATATAAGTAGAAAGTCCTGCAGAGCCATTCATCGAGAAACTACCGCCATAACTGGAGTAATTATTAGGAGTAGTCTTCCAATAAACCACAGCAGCATCATAAGCAGCTTTCCAAGCCTCATATTCGCTAGTCTCACTACCTAAAGAACGTATTAATCCATCAAAATCATAATAATACTTACTGGACCGACAATCATAACAGAGTATGCCCGATGTGGCTATCGCTTGTCTGCCCTTAATATATTTCGGAATAATCTCACTACTGCTTTTAGCCAGTTGTTCCAACATGGAAGTGTTCACTACAGAAACAGAGACTCCTGCCGTCCAGGGATCACCTAAGCCCCAATTATATGGCAATTTGCCAGTATAAAGATTTTCATCTGCATAAAATTCAAAATATGCCTTTGCTATGTCCGTAGCCGATGCATTATTGGCAAACATAGCCGGAACTACTTTCTGATATGGAGCACCCGGTGCGGGTATCTCTGTCGGAGAGCCTATTATGTAATCCGCATGTTCCTTCAATTCATTGACCACCTCAACAGATTGCATAAAGCATGCATCGAAAAGAAGAAAACTCAAATGAGGCGCATTACGCAGAACATCTTTTAACTCGGAAATATCCATGTAATTTGAACCACCATCCTGTCCCCACCAACGGGTTTTATTCTGCGATTTTGCCAACCATCCTTCTCCATGAGACCACAAAACCAACCCATAACTCTGTGCCGGATATTCAGAAAATGCCGTGTTGATAACCTCCTTCATCTTAGAGACATCTACAGAGTTTCGTCCTTCATACGTAGCGATTACCTCCTGTACGACATTCTTCTTTTTATCCTTCTTCAATCGAATTAGTTTAGGACTTGATCCGGTATCAATGTATACGAGTAGGTTATAAGAGTTATCATCTACAGACTGCATTCCCTCTGTCATTTCCGCCAAATCCTCTGTAGCAAAGCTGCGAAGAGAATTGTCACCTGCTATATAAACAAGAACTGTACGCATCTGGACTCCTCTTTCATCATCGTCATTATGACAAGCGATTACCAGCATAGCCAAACACACAAACAAGGAGAATATTTTTATCTTTTTCATTAGATTTCAAGTTTATTACGAGGCAAAGATAAAAAAATAAGAGATGCAAAGCTGCATCTCTTATTATATTAACAATTTAACTATTGCTTATTATTCTTCCGGTTTCGTAAAGTGGAATTTATCAGAATCAATCCGCGACACCGTCATTCTATTATTTTTCTTGTATTTATTCAGAATCTTCGTTGCTTCTTTTTCTAATTTCTTCTTGTTTTCCGAGAAGTAAATCATACATGTACTATTCTGTTGCAACTGGTTATCCTCCAGATAATTCTTCAACTGATAACTATACAACTCACGGTGAGACAAGAAGCCTTCCTTGCTAACCTTCGCACTATCTAATATCTGAATGTCCGTGAAATAGACTACTGTATCCGTAAATGAGGCAGAAATTCCAAAAGCATAAACCGGTTTAGAGTGGTCTTTTTTCAAGGAAAAAGCAGAGCACATGGTAAACACAAGTGCAATTGCAAATAGTATTTTTACGTATTTCATATCATATAATTTTTAACCTTGCAAAGGTAACAAAAAAGAGGAGATTACCTCTATTTATCTCAAATAAATAGCATTTCTTAGTCATAGACCCATAGCAGGACTGGTTTCTTTTCCGCTTTGAGCAACCCGTCAACTTTCCTCATCACTTCATCGGATATTACAGGACACCCTTGACTGATTCCTAACGGAAGATGCAAAGGATACACCTCTGTTTCCGGCAACGGAGTATAAGAATGCAACACGATATACCGCTTGAAAGCATTATCATTCGTCGCTTCCAATCCATGTAATTTATAATGAATATTGATTCCCCACTTGCTATACGACCGGATACCCACCTTGTATTTCCCCAAAGAAGAGCAATAACTACCTTCCACATTGCTGAATACAGGCTTGGACACAGTGCTATTTTTCCCATATCCATGAGCACAGAGACTGGCATACTTCACGGAATCTCCTTTGAAATCCCATACAAAGAAACGCCTTTTACCAGAATGAATACTGAAATCTACCAGAAAGCAATAATTCGTATTATATCCGTTCTTATCACAATAAGCCTTTCCTGCCTGTGCTTTTTCCCGCAAACGCTGCTCTACTTTAACAGGCACCGAATCAGAAGAGGATGCCGCACATTTTGCATACGCCACCATCCCTGCTCCCAAAACAATAAGAACCAATGATATTAAAACTGACTTTTTCATAAAACTCGCATAGTATAAGATTGAATTATAGAATGGGGCTTATGTAAAAAGTCGCATAAGTACATTCTTCTATATGAAAAGTGCGACTTATGCGACTCAAATTCTTTTTTCTTTCAGAAACTGATATTCCTTACTTATCCCAAGTAAGATTTGAAGCGCATAACCTTCTATATATAAACCTATTATAAAACAAAGCTACAACGTCGTAAAACATAAGTAAAACAAACATCAATTTTAGAGAAAATCTTATCACCAATTAAGCATAAATTCCATTTATCAATTATGGATGCAAATATAGAAAATTGTTTTATAATATAATAACATTAAAATAAAAAGTCTGAAAACTATGGATATTTATAAAATGATCACAAGCAAAAATTGCAATTGATCGCGTAATTCACAACACTAAACACCGGATGCCAACTATCTTATCTAAAGAGGACGAAGAAAAATGGCTAAGTCCATCTCTGACAAAGGAAGATATTGAATCATTACTACAGCCTTTTAATACTGACAAAATGGATGCTTATCAAATTGAGAATGACTTTATAAAGAAAGCTCCAAACGATCCGAGTATTCTGCAGAGAGCATAAGAAAGGTAGCCTATTGACTGCCTTTTAAACTCCACATGATTTCTACCTATTTGTTTATGGCTGTTTCATTTCGTGATATTTTTACATCATAGTTATTTACTATACGAATCGTATAGTTTTTTTAGAAAGTCATAGGATACATATTCATTTTTATCCACTGTTTGAAATAAGGTAGGTGGAAACTGTATATATTCCATTCGGGATACAGACTCGTCATTTGCACCCTCTTTCAATCGCACATCTTTTAACTCAAGGTTATTAAATAGGTCGGCATTCAGGTATAATTCTCGTGTCTTGGGAGTTGATAGTGAGCTGAATGAATTGAAAAACAGGAGTACAAGTTCATGTTTTGACAGTTGCGCCCGGAATATCTTCGAATAATTTTGGGGAGAATTGAACTCAGAAGCCATTTCCAAGATGTAATAAGTGTTCCTGAAATATGCGCCAAGTTGATTTTTGTATAGAGCAAAGCAATGATTGGCGGCTTTTGTACAGGCTTCAGCTATGGGTTTGAGATTACCTTGCTCAATATACAGTTTTATTGTATTGAGGCAGATATAATCATAAACATTCAAATGTATTGGGATTGTAATTACACTTGCGCTTCTCCCTGTCGTCCAATCGTCCTCCAAATAGATATTTTTGATTGCCTGTGTCACATGACTCCATGTCATCAGCCACTCAATTTCAGTCATTTTTTCAGGAATGATTTTTTTTGCTAAATCCTCCTTGGTGAAGTTTTTAGGAATTGTTCTTTTTATTTCTAAATAAAATGTTTGGTATAACTCAAAATAAATCTGTCGATAAGTATTTTCAGGCGTACAAAGCTCATCGCATGGACTTATTTTCCATTGATGTTGTTCTTTATCATATATCCAATCGTTTTTTTTCACTCGCAAGGTATCCCGATATGTAGTGAAAATCTTAAGCAATTCAAAAAAGACAGATCTCTCTTCGCTATTCAGGAATTGTTGTTTATTCTGTCTCAGCGTAAAAAGAACTCCGACAAATGCTATTAATCCAGTAATCGCCCCTAATAAACTTCCAAACTCACCCCAGTTGGTCTGTTTATCCGCAAACTTACCTTGGGTCTGAATAAAATAGAAAGCTAAAATAAGTATTATGACTAATGTGGAGATAACAGCTCCCCAAACGAGCCAATCTTTTACTTTTCTTTTCATTCTTATCATAAATCAAAATCTAATTAGTTTTAGAACAAAATTACCAATCCAAATATAATCATGATTTTGATAAATAAAAAATATTTCCAGAAATAATAGATTCCAAAGGTACTAAAACTTGTTTCCATCTATCACAGCAAACAAGATAATACAAGTGCTCATCAATTATAGCTATACTTGACTTAAAAGAAAAGTTCTCACTTTTTTTATTTTCCCTACCGAACTTTTCAATTATATATTAGTACTATCTTATGTAACCCTTCTTGAAAATTTGTTGATTTGTGTGCTGTTGATTAAAAGGATTACAAAACAAAGAGGTAGCTAGATAGCTACCTCTCCTATTTTTAATACTGCAAACATTCGAGTAATTGTAAAAATATGAATTTATATTCTTCTGATAACTCATATTTGTCCATCTTCTGCTTCTTTCCTTTTTAAGATTATTTTCTGATAAAAATAATCATCATTATTTTCTTTAAGAACCAAGACCAAAGAATCCCCTACAAATTTCTCTATATTATATTTATCTTCTTCATCATATGCAGCATATTTGAAAATCAGATAATCTTCATTATATATATATGAAAAAATGTCATTATCATCATCAGGAATCATCCAAACTCCGCTAAAATCTTCATTTAAAGTAATAGATTCACCTGGGTATTTTTTTACACGTATCCAAGGTTTTCCACCATCTAAACTTTGGTTATAAATAGAATCATAGGTGATCTCCCATGTTCCATAAATATCATTTGCCGGTCCACACGTTGCCTCACTTATAACATTCATGTTTTCATCAAAAACTTTCGCTTTCAATATTGCACCACCCTTTAGCGGAGTCCATTGAACTTTTACATTTCCCAATATGTCAGTGATTCCATAGGTATGATTCAGTTTACCATCCTTAGCCTCAAATTTTACGACCATACCCATCGGACTTGGAACTTCTTGTCCTAGTATAGTCCGTGTGAGGTTAAAGGTTACATCAACCGACTCTTTTACTTTTATGGATGTGCCTTCTACAGGTGACTGAAGGGTTAGTTTATTAGGCATATTATAAATCTGACCTTCACAAAGAGTTAGAGGATCAAGAGATATTTCTGTTCCTAATCCTACAAACCCTAATAAAATACCAGCCTGTAAGTCAATACCTGCATATGCTTTTTCTGTCAACGCATAATAGTCTTTATTCACCGAACCTATTTCGTTATAGAAAGCAGCCCTTACTTCATCCCTAAAATATGGTTTGACTGATAAAAATGGTCCAGCTAAATTATATAATTTGAGACTTATTCTAGGGTAAACAGAAGCTTGGAAATCCAGATTAGCAAACGATTGTATCTCTATAGATTTCGGAGTATTAGTAAAATTAGCATCGGCTATTGGACTCCATCCTTTACCTTTCATATACTGTACTCCTGTATGGAAATCACCACCAAAAGTAACTCCTCCTGTTGCTTTCAACTGTGCTTCACCTTTTACTAAATATTCATATAAAAGATCAATATCAAGAGAGAGATAAACAGGAATCCCAGCAGGTGGTGCCACAAACATAAAGCGAAGTTTCTGAAACGCATTCTGTTTTAGCATCCCTTTATCATTTTCCTCAAACTTCCCTTTTATTAAAGCACCTAATATTAATTCCCATTTTGCTTGCGCATCAACAGTAAAACTGAATTCTTCCAATTCGCTAACAGGTATTTTAAAATTTGGGGTAATCTCTTTCTCATTTACTTTCTTACCAAACTTTAAACGTACCTGTCCTTTTAAAGTAGTTTCTAGCCGATTTTTTTCCCAATAAAGAGACAGATTTCCGTTTTCACTAGCTGTTATGATTTCTCCTGAATGATCCATTACTAAAATATCTTCCAAAAAGTTATCCTTAGCTCTTGTTATATCATTATCAGAATCTACATCATAAATTGTTAAATCATTACCATCCTCACTAGATAAAACGATTTTAGTTGGATATATTACATTGTTATCATCAATAATCGCTCTACTGTTGTTTATGGTCCTTACATTCGTAGTCATAGAGGATGGGACTAATGAAAAAGATAACTCTTCATCACTGAACAACTCCGTCATATCCGCTTCCACTGTTTTCAGCGTAATGTTGTTACCTTCTGTCTCTGTCTGCATCACACGCCTGATATAACCGGAAGTAGAGTTATCCAAAACTATAAGAGAATGACCTTCCTGAAAAGAAGGAGCCTCGCCCTCAAATGTCAATCTAATATCTCCGGACTCATCATCTTGACTTACAACTGTAGTTTTATCCCAATCAATGTTTACAAGAGGATATTCCTTTACAGGCTTATCTTCTGGCAAATTGCCATTTTCTTCATCTCCATTGTCTTTACTGCAACCTATAAAAAATAGGCATAATAAATAAAAGAAAAATCGTTTCATATAAAAATTAAATAACGTTTAGAAAACGGCAAATTTATTTATTATTCTTCATGTACTCAAATTGCTTTTTCATGAATCACAAACAAACTGGTGAAAACAAGGATTAAAAGTCGATAAAATGTGATTATTATGATATTTTTTATAATAAAGGAACAAGGTATATACACCTCTATATACAAAAACACCTTATTACAAAAAGATAAACCGATAATTGTTCAATGATAAATATTAATAAAAAAGAGCAGCTTATTGAAGTATTAAATATGGCAAGGGAACAGAGTATGCTTCCTATTGTGTGCGATTATAGCTAACTCCCGCCCCAACGTACCAACCACCTGGATAACCGTACCCAGCCTACAAGCCTAATTCCCAACGTTTCTTTAGTGAATAAAACAGAGGAAAAACAGCGATAAACTGACTCTCCCCCCTGAGCAGTATAAAAAATTATATCGAAATGTAGGTAGACATTATGATGTTGAAAGCATACACAAAAAGGGCAACTTATTCAGCCGCCCCTTCTACAAATCCCTTTAACTATTACAGTTATTAATAAGCATCAAATCCTATATTAAAAAATGTCAAGATTAATCACCTTATTAATACGCATTTCGATAAAAAAACTAAAAGACAGATGTTTACCCATTACGCCAGGCAACGCTTATCCTTTTTTCCATCCATGGCAACTGTATCCGCCTGAAACTCCACGGTACAGTATCCAGCAGCATGTCATATGCCTTTGCATCTACCACCAACAACCACTGTTCCTCCTGTTGCTCCAGCGTACCACTACGGGCAACGAAGCTCTCCATGAATCCCTTGACCGATGACTTGTCTTTCATCTGCGGCCACTGGTTTTTCACAGCCATCAACAATGAGTCGACAACATCCGTCTCTCTCCGGCTAAAAGGCATCTGCTTCGGAAGCGGAACATGCCAAGGGAGTCCGACCAGCAATCGATTGAAAGATAGCTCTGTCTCCAAATATTCCCGATCGTCTCCATACACGAAGTATTGCAGCAAGAATACAGCATGTATCTGAGCTTCCGTGTTTACAAACGTCTTTTCCTCATTCAGATAGTCGAGCATATCAAATAGGCGGTTCAGCCAGGGAGTAAGTAGGCAAAGCCCAGCGTTTGATATCTGAATATGCTTCTCATTTAAAGGATTAAAATCTTCCATAATCAATTATGTTATTAATCATCTCACAAAAATAGAAACAAATAAACCAATATTATTAAGGCAATCAAATGTTAGACAACATATAAAAGCCCCGACTACACTTAGTCGAGGCTCATTCTTTTTGGAGTATATAACGTATTGTCTCCCGTTCTCGAAAACTAGCAACTTTTCCGTAGAGAGATGATACAACAGACATCCACGTCTGTACACAAATATACTATTATTTTTTTAATTTGAATACTATTCTACCAATTATTAGAGAAAATGAAGATTAATGATTCTAGTATTTTATGGAAAGCATAATGAATAGGTAGCCGAATACTACCTATTCATTATTTATAGTAGATCTTGCAAGCACTTTGCTTCTGAACTTTATCTTACTCAATGATGCCAACCGACTTTAGTAAGCCAACAAATGGACTTTGCTTTCTATCAATATATGCCTTGACATTTTTTTGTATTGATACATTCCATATCACGGGCTTGCCTAAATGCGGAAATAAATTGATTCTTACTGATAGACTCTCCTTCAGTGGCTCTATCGCTTCCTTCCCTGCCACCTTTATATTCTATAGAATCAATGATGACCTTGGCGTTATATTTAATACCAGTAGAAGATAAAAACTGCTTGTTCTTATTAATATAAGCTACTACTACATTCCAAACCTCATTGGCTGGCATTCTTTCATATTCATGTTTGACTTTCATTATGGATCTTTTTTGCAAAGATACGAGAAGTTTGATTATGAGTAAGAAAAAGCCCTGAATCTTTCGACCCGAGGCAATGTTACCTATTCGCTAACAAGTAAACTTCTACAATGTAAAGGTAGTGATTATTGCTGGATGGCCAAAAGAAAAGCCCCGAATCAAGGAGACGGGGAGAAATATTTATCAATGCGATAAAAGGTTAGACTTATTACTTTGGAGTTTCGGTATAAGTTCTTAAATATGTAGCCCCTAAATGGTTTTCCACAGTTTTAACTACTATTGTTTTATCAAAGAAAATCATATAACAATGGTGCAAACTCAAAAATAAATCTTGCAAAGTATTGTCGCTTTCCATATCAATAATATTCAAACCGACCTCCTTGCATTTGTCTTTAGAGATATGTCTATCATGAGATTTGCTTTCGCTATGTTCTACAAACAGCTTTACTATCTTATCTATATCTTTTACTTCTATATTGGGATTATTAGTAATCCATGTAGTAGCTAATGTTTTTGACCAGTCTATAGCATTCTTACAAGAAACTAGAAAAGTAGGAGTATATTTAGAAATAAGAACTTGCCATAACCCCAATGAAGAAGGGTTATCTTTTACTTCCTGTTTAGCCGTTTCAAACTCATCTAATGCTTCTTGACAAGATATTCCTCTATTCTGAGGGTCTACTGGTCCTAAATTAGACTGTTTCCCCATTATTATAGATGAGCATGACAAAGCAATCATCGTCCCTGCGGACATAGACATTTGCGGAATAATAGCTCTAATGTCTCCATCAAATATTGAATGCAGATAATCTACAATGCTTTCAGTTGCTGCTATTCCTCCTCCAGGAGTATGTAATATCAAATCTAATCCTTTAGTTTTATCCATTTTGTATATAGCCTGCATAAAAGCATTCTTATCAGAATCACTAATATCAATATCCGGTGCTTGAGGCTTTGTCAGCCACGATGAGTAGTAAGCGATTACATTCCTCCCCGTGTATTCATAAATAGAATTTAAAAGTTGCTCCCGTCGTTGATTTAAAAATGATACAGGATCTGCAGAAGCGTCTGCTTCATTCAACAATTCACTCCAACTTGCCATAATGTTTTTATTTTGTAATAATAATAGAACTATCTCCAGCTGTAACAGCTGCTCCAACTTTTTTCTCTTCATAAGCTGATAGCTGTATATACTTCCCATTGGATAATATAGGACCAGCATTAAAAAGAGTAGAGTTATTGAATCCATTCATAAGATTCTTATAATCATCCCCTATTTGATGCAAATAGTTAGATTTGGTATTATCTTGATCCATAAATATATATTTAGTGACACCACAAATATAAAACAAATTACTGAGATCTTTATTATCAGTTAATCAATTTTTCATATAGTATTATATGAAAGCTCAGCTTATACTACAGTCGGTTATTAAGATTATTTCTTCCTTATCCTACTATAGATAACCCACCCACTAATTACAAGCCCAAAGGCAATTATTACCCCAAACGCCCATCCACCTAGCTCTATTTTCATTTGCTGCCACCGCGTTAACTGCTTCTCGACCGGATAAGGAACCTGTACTGAATCAATCTTAATCATCGTATCCGCCCTATTTAGATATTGATACTTATACAGGTACTTATATCTATACTGATATACGGTATCACCTTTAACAAGTACATAGATGCTATCCTGATTATAGATGCTGTCAACCCGTATACTGTCACGTGTCTTATATTCGGTTCTCACAGTCTCTACAGGGATATATTGAGTCCGGCAGGATATGAACCATATTGCTGACGTCAGCAATATGGTTATATAAATTAGCGCTTTCATGGCCGGATCACTGTATTACGAAGAAAATTAGAAAATTCACTCCTGACATCAAAGCAGGGGCACGCCTTGATGTATTCTGCCGGTTCCACTTCGCCGCTGTCGTCTAGGTCTGGAGAAGTATCACGATGTCCGAGCAGTTCGACGATGGGATACTCCTTACATAACTTTGCCACCAATTCACGCAAGGTTGCCCTTTGAGCCGGAGTACGTGTATCAGCAGGCTTTCCAGTTGCATCTAAACCTCCGATATAACAGATACCAATGCTGTGTTTATTATACGAAGACTCTGAAAATCCTTTGGTATTACAATGTGCTCCGTCAATACTTAACGATCGCCCATTCTCAACCATTCCGTCTAGGTCAATCACATAATTATAACCTATTTGGTTGAATCCCCTTGCCCGGTGCATCCGATCAATGTCTTTAGCTCTCAAATCCTGCCCGGCACGTGTGGCCGAGCAGTGGATAATAATTGCATCAATAGTCTTCATTTTGCACCTCCTTTTTGTAAGTAGTTCGTTAGATAAGGGATATTCTTTATAAACTCGACACTTAGCACATAATGCAAGAAGGCTACTACCTTATAACCATTGCTAGAGTTAGGTAAAATCTCTTTGATATTCCTTAGAATATTTACCCCGTAAAAATAGAATACGCTGTACGTAATAAATGAGACACATTGCAGAGCACCTTCCGGATTTCCTTTATGCTCACCTATAAAATAGATACAACTAACCAAGGCAAAGAAAATGGTCGCTTCTACAATGCACCTCCAAGCCTTTTTAAAAGAAAAGCTTTCATGATTGATAAGGAGCGCAGTAAGCAGCCCACAGATGAAATTAAGAGCAAATACTGCAATAAGGCTTTTGATCTCCCCAGAGATGGGATTAAGATAAGCAGCTATACCGGTAATCAATCCAATAAGTAAGTTTTTGAAATAATCCATATCATTTTTATTTAAAATATTAATACTTTATTTTAATACCTCGCTACAATCATCGATGGCTGTTTGAAATACTTGTTTCACTTCTCCGGGAGTCAGCCCGTGAGCTTCATGCAGAGAGAAACCGGTCACCCCATTTCTTGATGTATTGAAGAATCCGACTACCGTTTCATCCTTGACAATCTCGGCAGTAATATCTTTCACCGCTTCGGTACCACGGGTTGACATTCTGTATTTAACCCTGATAGCATCCGTAACCTTAGTTGAAGCGGTGCTGTTAGTTGCTGTAATGTTCATTCTTTGTTTCCTCCTTCTATTAAATCATAAATTTGTCCGTATGTACCTGCAGTGAGATATTCTCCACAAATCTCTTTTAAAAGAGCAGCATCTTCTGTCTCAATATTAAGTACTCCACGGTTGCTAATAATCTGTTGTAGCATTTTGTATGCTCGTAACTTCTTGGAAGTTTCCATATTCTTCTGTGGATTAGAACCAGCTGCAAATAATGCCTCTGCAACCAAATCACGGACAGATTTCTTACTTTCTTTCCCATTCACTAATTCAATAAACTCCCGACCTCTAAAGTCAAGCAAGTTTCTGTTTAAATTTACTTTCATTGCAACTTTATGTATTTTTTAATTCTACAATAATCCCCTTCACGATATGTGCTCTATATCCAAAAGTATTGCTGTCTTTTAAACCATATACCCATATATCTGATACTACGTCCATAGTATTTCCATTCCCATCACGAGGGTAAAATCCATTCGCAGAAACATCACCCAATACATTCACATTACCATCAAAGAAACCTGCATAAATGTAATTGCTCGGATATGTAGGATTTGATTTAGAAGAACCATAGATGGCCGCACTTCCTCCAGCTGTTGCTCCTACTGCACAAACTCCAAATTTACCATCAGTTGCAGCATTAAAAGTCACATTAACAACGCCTTCCTTTGCAGTTCCTGAACCAAGCTTTAAACTTCTTGATGTCCCTCCGAAATAATCAGAACGTGTCCACACAAGACGACCACCCTCGATGGTAAAACCACCTATGAAACCGGAATCTGCATCAATTCTACGGACTTTTATCAAGTCAGTATTTAGGTAACCGCCCACCACAATAGTAGTGCCTAACTTCGCATATTCAACCGCATCCTCAAATGCCAACTTACCCAATCCGTCACGATCAATCTTAGAATTAATCATTGTCTGCAGATCACCATGAAGTGCGGTGATTGTAACAGCACCTTCAAGGTTAATTTTAGATGAATGAATCGTAGTCTCTCCGGCCGCCTGGTTGATATAAGATATAAGTGTATTGCCATTTTCTAGCTCTTTAGAAGCGTATATCTTGTTACCGTCTGCTGTGGTAATCCATCCGGCAGTATCTATCCTCTGCGTTAAGCTATCGACCCGTGTCACTTGTGCGGAGATTTGAGTATTGAGTACTTTCAATTCAGCGAAGCACTGGTCTGAATAGTCTTTTAATTTATCCTGAATAGCTTTATTCGCAACTTCAACCGCTGTATTGAAACTAGCCAAGGCAGAATTAAACAGGGCAAACTTATCATCTACATTCCGCTTTTCCTCAACGGTTGTCTGTCCGTCGGTAATGGCTGTATTGATTGCAGCAATAAGATTATCAATAGCACCAAATAGAGATATTTTAGCATTAAGCAAACCTGTTTTCGCTTCACCTTCCAGGTATGAATTTGCGTACAGTTTGTTATAGGTAGCTTCGACGGCTGCCCTTGTATTTTTGACTGTATTTAGATACTTCTCAATGGCTTTCGCTTCGGCTTCCGTAATAATGCCGTCAGCAAATGCTCCGTCCACATAGTCGTGTAAACCACTAACTGCGCTGTTTGCCTGTTCCGCTGCTTTGCCGGCATCTTCTGCGTCTTGTAAGGCTTGCAATGCTTCTTTCATAGCGGCATCCGAGAACTCCTTTAGCTTATCCTGAATAGCTCTATTTGCAGATTCTACGGCTGTATTGAAATCGGCATAGGCACTATTGAAATAGGCAAAATTGGCATCAACGTTTTGTTTCTCTTCCGGTGTTGTAAGTCCGTCTGCAATAGCTGTATTAATTGCATTTATCAGGTCTGAAATACACCCCATAAGGGTAACTTTAGCATTTAATAAACCCGTTTTGGCAGACCCGGATAAATACATATTAGTGTATAGCTTGTTATAGGTAGCTTCAATCGCCGCCTTTGCATTATTAATCGTATTGATATACTTTTCAATAGCTTTCGCTTCGGCCTCCGTAATAATACCATCGGCAAATACTCCATCTACATAACCATGAAGCCCTTCTACTGCATTATTGGCCTGTTCTGCTGCTTTACCAGCATCTTCAATTTCTTTGTGAGCTGCTTCCCATTCAGACAGATTTTCCAATCCGGACGATCCGGTTTTAATTTGAATATTTCCGCCTATTTCACCTTTTACCAAATTGAAATACGTCTCCCCATCCGGGGAAATTATCTGTTCAGTAGTTATTCGTCCCGGCAGAATCTCCGTAAATCCGTACAGCTCAACAAAACTGCGTTCACCTTCATACTCGCTGTTGAGTACACCGACTAGGAAGTGATAATATCCTGCTATGCCCTCCATCTTAATAGCCGTTTCGCTTAGAAGAAACGTACCAGTTTGATTCTCTTTGCTGCATACAGCATATAGATAATATTTCTTTTCAAGATCAGTGAGTGCCGGAGAATTGTATTCAACAAAATCCCAGTATTTATATTCATCTGCTTTGTGAGAAGAAGAAAGAGTATTAATACCGAGTGTCAAATGCTGAATGATTCCTGCCGGAGCATTTAGTATTCTTGTGCTGGTATTATAAGTAGTATTGTGAGATACTTGTGCCGGATTTGTTTTTGAGTTCACAAACCGGAACTGCAAACTTTCATCACCTACAAGCAGTTGCATAGTTGAAACAGTTATCGGATTGACAGATCCAGAGAAATTCAACAATGCATCTTCCAGCATCGACATCGTTTCCTTTGCGTCCCGGAACCGTCTCTTGGTAAACTGCAAAGCATCTTTGTATTTACTATCGACCGTTACCTCGTTTGTCTCAATCTTATTCAGATCACTTGAAACAGATGTGCCTACCGGTTCGTTAGAAAGTTCAATTTCGGGAGAATACGGATTATTCACAAAACGTTTGATTCCGATCATCCGGATAAGGGAACCTTCTGGATGAAATTGTGTGTCGGAAAAGTCTACGTAACCGCCTAGTTTAATTTTACCACCAATCTGCAACCAGCGTTTTTTAGCCCAAATTCCATCGAGCGTACCGGTAAATGTGAACTTCTTATCTTCATGCTCGTACAGGTATTTGGCAGCTTCTTTGAATACTTCCCAGCTGGCACCGGTCTGCGTTGTATCGTTGCAGATATAAGCATTCGGTAACTGAATTCCGAACACTGTGTATGTATCACCAGCTTTAGGCCGCCAGACTTCCGGTTCAGGCATAGTAATGCCGTCGATTTCCTGCGGGACAATTTCAAAGCGACGTCCCGCTTTCTTATCCTTTTCCTCATGAATATACTTCACCTCGAACTCTTTCCCGGTGAGCATACCGGTTTGGAAGATAACTGTCATGTTCTCACCTGCAATAAGACAATCCTCAAAGTTCAACTCTTTGGGGATATCTTCGTCTACAAAATCATAGAAATTATTCTCCTTATTGACTTCAAGAACAGCACTGACGGTACCGACACGCGAAGGATAAATCTCTGTACAATCCAAGCTATCTTCCTTAGCGGTAGTAAGCTCTTTATCTGCACGCATAACACAGGAGCCGTCCGCATCTGTTTTATAGGTATGCCCTTCATATACTAGAGTTTTAGACTTAGGAAGCAATAAATTCTTAGCTCCGTATGTTGAATAATCAATATTGCGATCCGTGGTCTCCACGAGGATTATTTCAGGAGGAATGTCGCCAGATTCCCGACCTACGCCAACTTTGAACCCATGGCCTTTCCCGTAAGACAACTTCAAAGGATTATCCTTGTTGTATTCAACTTTACGTAGATGAACTGTCTTTATCTGCTTTCCATCTATAGTTTCTTCAGTGATCTGCCATTCTATCTCGTATATATCTGCCAGTTGATTCAGAGCATCAAGAATATAGGTATGACTGTAATTGATAACTTTCTCTGTTCCTTCAATACAATCACCGACTTTCCAACCGGTACCACGACGATTCAGATTTTCAACTAGTAAGCGGAGATGCTCATGTGCTTTTGCTGTATATGAGAATTTGATACTATTATCAACAGTATGCCGTACTTTCCACAAGGTTGCGTCTGCTCTACCGGTTTCGAGAATCAGAGTGTACTCAAAGTTACGTTCACCATTCTTCTTTAAATTTGAATCCTTTTTTAAGAAGTATCGTTTCCCGTAGAAATCACACCAAGAACCGACCGGAATTTCAAGATATCCGGGATGGGAAAAATACAAAGTAAGTGTATCTTCTCCCATGACAGCTTCATAAGAGTAACTTTCATCCTTTACTTCGATTTTTATTTCCTTATCGTCACTATATAAAATCATATTACCTTTAGAATTATATCCTAAAATATAAATGTCAAATAGAAATATATTAGAATAATAGGCATAAAAGTAAGGAACAGATAAACGAATCAACAATAATATGATACATTAGATACGACATTAGCAGCATTGTCGTGAAATAAAATGTGATACATTGATTTTAAAGGAGGAACATTAGAGGAGGAGAGATACACTTGCTATATTAACCAAAGTTCTCTCGGAACAAAATCTGCACAAATTAGCTCGCAAAATCTAGGACAAAACGGCTATCGCAAATATGAGGATGGTTTATTGGTTCAATGGGGATATTTTACAAATGCATCAGCTGGAAGCGCGACAGTATATTTCCCCATTTCCTTTTATGATGCAACCTACCGATTTATGACAACAATGGAAACAGCATCTAGCGATCAGGCATTATATACAGCGTTACCTTATGCTAAGACAAACACTTATGCATCTATAATGAGAAAATATGTAAATGCAACAACTACAATATCTGTAGGCAGCTCTACTCGTGGTTTTGATTGGATGGCAATAGGTAGATGGAAGTAGGAAATATTATAACATAAAAACAAGGATGAATAGCATTAGTAGAAAATTGGTATTACTTTTTGCATTGATAATTTGGCAAAGTTCTCTCGGGACGAATTACGCATTGAAAGATTTTTCCAATGTTACGACAAAGAACCTCGGACAAAATGGGTATTACAAACTGCCAGATGGTCTGATGATTCAATGGGGATATAGCAGTTCATCAGGTAGGAATAAAACAATATATCTACCAACATCTTTTTATGATACTATCTATTCTGTCATAATAACAATGCGCAGAGGAACAGATGATACCACAAATCTAACTGGTGATGTTTGGACCCAATCTAAATCATCATTCTTAATGTTCGGACTATATCATGCAACTGACATAAATAACGGAGCATATTGGGCAGGTTTTAATTGGCTCGCTATTGGTCGCTGGAAATAGTATAATTATTATAACATGAGTACAAAGATCAATAGTTTAGGTAGAAAAATAATGTTTCTTTTGGCTGTGATATTTACGCAAAGTTCTCTCGGGACTACGTATGCTTTAGCTGATCTATCGAACGCAATAAGCGTAAACCTATCCTTGAACGGTTATGCAAAATTTAATAATGGATTACTTGTACAATGGGGTAGAGTTGGAGGTTCATCTACAGCTTCGTATAGTGTGACTATGCCTACATCTTTTTATAATACTGAATATAAAATATTTGCAACTGTATATAAGCCTAGTAGTGACTCCGCCGTATATTCATCATCTCCCTTGGCGATAAATAAAACAGTTAGTAGATTTTATTTGAATAGGAATTATGCAAGTGGGGGTACTACTGGATTATCACAAGAATCATGGGACTGGTTTGCGATCGGGCGCTGGAAATAATTTAAAAATATGTATTATGAAGTATTGGAAAAATGGATTCTACGACGAGCCTATAGATGGTTCGGTAGAAATTACAGAAGAATATTATCAAGAGTTGTTAGCTGGTCAATCTACCGGCTTGATAATAGCTGAAAGCAAAAATAGATATCCTATTTTGGTAGAATATGAGTACGACATTGAAGAAGCGCTAAAAATGAAAATATCTGAAATACAATTATTTGACAAATCAAATAGTGTCAATTCTTTTGATTTATTGGGTAAAAGCATGTGGTTAGATAAAAGCACACGTGTTGGATTATTTAACTCAATTACGATTGAAAAAAATGCAGGGAAAACGCATACAGTCCTGTGGTATGATGCAGTGAAGTATATTATCCCTATACCTGACGCTTTATCAATGCTGAATGAAATCGAGATGTATGCACTAAACTGCTACAATGTTACACAATCGCACATTGCAGCAGTCAGAGCATTGCAGACTATTGAGGAAATCGAAAACTACGATTATACGATCGGTTATCCGGAAAAACTTAGCTTTCCGGGATAACTTGTACGGAAGTCGTATGTTTCTATTTCGTCTTTTGTCGCTAGCTGTTGAATAGTCTTTGTATGCCTTTGTGTTGTGTCAAAACACGCAAGGGCGTACAATTCTAGCTGTTGTAACATATCAATAGCCTTTTCGACAGGCAAAACAAACAGAGTATCACCCAGCCAGATATTTGTTTCAGATCGTCCGGATGCCCTTTCGATTGCAATAGAGTTCATAAGGCCTACGCGAGTAGCTTTATCCCACCACCCATGCGTATTATCTATGCAGAACCGATTCACTTCTGCAGATGAATCGTACAATCGTAATTCATTGAGCTTTCGTGCTCTAATTTCCTTGATAGAGGGTTGATGTACAGCTAAGATCGGACAACCTTTCTTGCTTTCCACTATAAGCAATCCGGCTGATTGACCAGCTAGTAACTGATTATAATACTCTTCTGTAATCTCTACCGAATCTTCCTGGTATTCGTCGTAGAATCCATTTTTCCAATACTTCATAATACATGTTTTTAAATTATTTCCAGCGCCCGATCGCAAACCAACTAAATTCTGCAGAAGATGTGTTATTTGAACTACCCATAGAATAAGTATTTATATAATTAAAACTGCCTACTTTGTTGGCTGTATAATTTGCAATCCAACTCGAATTATCTACTACATTTCCTTTTGCAGGGCCTATACATAATGAATAATAGGAGTTGTAGAATGAAACAGGGAAATAAATAGTTCCCTGATAACTTCCACCTGAAGTTTTTTTTCCCCATTGTATTAATAGTCCATTACTATACTTGACATACCCATTTTGTTCCAAATTCTGACTAGACAATAAAACTGCATTAGTTCCGAGAGAACTTAGTAAAGTTTTCTCTGCATTAGTCATAAATTTTCTTGACGTACTTTCTTCAATCATTGATGCGGGGTGTGTATCCGGATGAGTGTAGTTATTTGCTCCTGCTGCTATACCGCCCAACTTTTCACGTTCAGTATCAGTAAAAAAACTGTGTATCTCATCTTCATTTATTTCTGACGCTCCGTGCTTATGTGTCGCTGCCGCATAATCCCCCTTTGGTTGATACGTAGAATCGTGGTTGTGATTTCCTGCCGCCTTACCATTCCAATTTGTCTTTTCAGAATCCGTTACAAATCTATGTGTGATATCATCCGTGATGTCAGATGCCGAATGCTTATGTGAAGCAGGTGCATAATCCCCCTTTAGTTGATACGTAGAATCATGGTTATGGTTTCCTGCAGCCTTACTATTCCAAGTCTCTTTTTCCGTATCGGTAACAAAGCGATGAGTACTATCAGGAGTTATATCAGACGCATTATGACCGTGCGATGACGCCGCATAACTACCTGCAGGTTGATATACTCCGGCATGGTTGTGATTAGAAGGAGAAGCGCCAACCTCGCTCGCTGTGTAACTAGGTTTACTAGTAGCCTTCGCCCATGACGGCACATCGCTTGCAGGCATAGAGGTGGGGAAATCACTGATTTCAGATACCTTATGCGTATGCGCTTTCGGTGTACGGGCATCACTTAGCCGAGCATCGTTTCCCTGGCATACTGTCCCTTCTGCACTACCAAAATTCTTATTAAAAGCAGAGTTTTTATTGAATGCAGGTTCGTATGTACCGGTATGATTGTGACCTGATGGAGAGGCACCTACTTCGCTTGCCGTATAGGTTGGTTTGGATGCAGCCTTCGCCCAAGAGTATACGTCACTAGCGGGCATAGAAGAAGGGAAATCACTGATTTCAGATACTTTATGCGTATGCGCTAATGGAGGCCGTGCATTACTCAAACGCGAATCGTTTCCTTCGCACACGGTCCCGGCAGAGCTTCCGAAATTCTTGTTAAAGGCGGTAAGCTTGGTAATAATCTTCTCATATACTGCATCATGATTATGCGAGTCCAGAGCAGCTTTCAAAGCTTTTCCCTGCTCTGCAGAAAGAGCTTTGCCGGCTCCTCCAGTCGTCAGATTATTAACTATATCCGTCACATTGAGCTTCTTTCCTAGCTCCGTTGTCATTGTAGCGGCAAAATTGGGGTCGTTACCAAGTGCATTTGCTAGTTCAATAAGCGTATCCAAGGCATCTGGAGCACCGGCCACCAGTTTGTCAATGGCTGCTTGCACTTTAGCGTCAACACCGGATACTGCATTATTCGCAGCTATCGCAGCGGCGTTCGCATCATCGGTAGCCTTTTTCGCTAAACCCGTTTGTGTGACAGATGCATTCTTGGCTGCATTTGCATCATCGGTCGCCTTCTTGGCAAGGGCTGTTTGAGCTTCCGATGCTGTCTTGGCTGCATTAGCATTGTTCGCTGCAGTCGTTGCAGCATCTTTTGCAGCGTTAACACTGCCGGCAGCAGTATCGGCAAGAGCAGCTTTCTCACCTGCTAAAGTTGCTTTTTGGTTTGCGAGTGTTGCCGCTGCATTCGCATTATCAGTAGCCGTCTTTACAAGTCCTAGTTGTGCCGTTGCATCTTCCGTGGCTTGGTTCATCTCATCTACAATGCCGCCATATTCAGCTTTACGAGCTTCTTCCGCTTTAACACGTTCCACTTCCGCCTTAGCCCGGTTAGTCTCATCAACTTTACGAGCTGCTTCGGTAGAATTACGAGTATCTTCATTCTGAACTCTGATTGTTTCGGCAGAGGAACGACCTGATTCAGCAGTAGCACGTGAAGTTTCGGCTGTTGCTCGTTTAGTTTCGGCAGATACACGGGCTTCTTCTGCACTTTTACGAGTATTCTCGGCATTAATGCGAGCCGTTTCAGATTGACTACGGGTAGATTCAGCAGAGACACGGGCAGTTTCATTATTGCCTCTTATAACTTCATCCGCTTTTCTTTTATTTTCCGCAGTAGCACGTTCGGATTCAGTGGTAGAACGACCTGTTTCAGCTGTTTTACGTTTATCTTCTTCCTTTATACGTTCCGATTCAGCAGAGGAACGGCCAGATTCGGCAGTCTTACGGGCATCTTCATTACTTTTACGTGTTCGTTCATCCGAGACACGTTTTGATTCAGCATCAGTACGTCCATTTTCGGCTGTCACGCGTTTTCCTTCCGCTATAACACGTGCTTCTTCGGTAGATTTACGTGCGTTCTCATTCTGAACTCTTTTTGCTTCTTCAGAAGAACGACCTGATTCAGCGGTAGCACGTGCGGTTTCGGCAGACTTTCTCTTATCTTCTTCGAATGATCGACCTGTTTCGGCAGACTTGCGAGCCGTTTCAGCGGTCACACGTTCGGATTCAGCATTGCCTCTCACTGTTTCAGCATTCTTTCTAGCTTGCTCGTTAGATTCTCGTGTACCTTCGTCGGTAACACGTTTCTTTTCTGCATTATCCCGTGTGGTTTCAGCGGTAGAACGACCTGTTTCGGCAGATTTACGAGCGGTCTCATTAGTGATACGAACGGATTCAGCAGCTTCCCGTGCCTGTTCTTCACGAGAACGTCCGGTTTCAGCAGTTTGCCTCGACTGCTCTGAAGCATTACGACGGGATTCAGCAGTTTCACGGGCTGATTCATTACCTTCAATAGTAGCTTCTAATTGCCGCATATCGGTGGTAGCAGTTTTGGCATCACTCGTAGCCTTGAGCATATTATCTAATGCTGTCTGAACCTTCTCTAAACCAAATTTAAGGCTAGTCTTAACACCGTCTACTATCCGATAACCGATAGTGAAGAAGCCCTTCATGTCGTTGGCTTCGTTCAGTTCTGATATTCTTTTCTTTTTTAATGGCATAGTAAATCAATTTAAATCAATATAAAATTCTCCGTCCTCCGTTATAATGAATTCTCCCGCTTCACAGGCAAGAAGGTAATCGGTTTCTTCCAACCGGAAGCAAGTGAATACGAGAGTAAGCGTAAACTCCCACCATATCCCCCCAAGAGGATTGAAATCATCCGTCTTGCAACTCTTGTAGTAACAAGGATAGCTTTCAGACCACTCATCACAATAAAATATACGCTTCGCATCGGAATACTCGTAACCTTCGTCATCGGTCTTTGTAGATAGCTTGGTGAGGTCATGCAAAAGGGCGTCACGGTTACGCCAAAACGTCTCAAAATCCGGTGCACGCATCAAGCATTTGAGATTCACGTCCTTTGTCTGGAACTTCACATATTCACCGTCGTAGATTGCGCCATCTTGCCTTTTGAAGTTCTGCAATAGGTTTTTCTTGACGGCAGGTGTCTTCAGTATCTCCGTATTCGTTCCTTTGAGGATAAGCACGCCATAGGCGGATAAATCCACACCGTCCAGTTCGTAGCCTTTCGGCAAGGGAATGGTGTTGACCGGCTCCAGATATACATAATCATCCGGACGGGGGAAGTCGTTGGCAAAAGTGAACTTCGAACGCTGGGTACTACTGTATATCTCGAAACTGTTCTGTGAGGAAAGCCGCAGTCTGAACGTTCTTCCAAGGTGTGGAAAGTTGAAGTCATGATAAGCCATATCGGATAACATGGCTACTAAGTCGTTGAACTTCCATTCGGACAAGAAGCCGAAATCAAGTGTGATATCCTTCGTGTCGAGGTTAAGGGCTGAAAGGTCGAATTCCTTACCGTCTTCCTCTGTCCAGTCGTTGCTATCCGGTGTCTTGGAAGACGGGAACGCTACCAACTCTCCGTAATTGCCTTGCAGGGTAGCTACACCTAATTCGATGAATACGTCTTGATTGTCTATGTAGAGTTGCCCTTTCATTATTTACTTAATTTTAAGCCCTTAATGAGCATGGTATTTATATCCTGTTTCATGGAGTTCATATATTGCTTCATTTCCACAAGATTGGAAGTATAGTTATCTATGTTAGACAGATGGCCGACAGCTTCATTTCTCATTGTCAAAAGAGACTGCATGGTCTTGTCTATGCTTGCCAGACATGAGAGATTGACAGTGTGGCTGACGATGGTATCTATACCGGTAGCCATACGGTTGACGTTCTCATTAATACTATAGGTGTGCTCCTGCATGACGGCCAAGCGACCGTTGTTCTCGTCAACTGAATCCTGTGAAGCGGTGGCGATACCTTTCTTTGACGCTTCACGTTCATCATCATCTTTGTCCCATTTATATATATCGGACATCGCATCGCGTTTAGCTTTCATTTCATCAGCTATTTGTTGACCTTCGGCCTTTAAAACGTTATATTCATCTTCGGTTACCCCATCGTCCATTGCATTATATAGCTTCTCCCTCCACGCTGTTAATCGGTCCATGAATTCATCTTTCAGCATGGAGTTTAGGATCGCATTTCGCATATAATCCTCAAAATTGTCTGCAAAGTCTGCCGAATCGGCATCCATATCAGAAAGTAAGTCTTGAAAGTCTGAACGAAGAGAATCATAATCAATGAGTGTTGTATCAGCTATTTGTTGCTCTAACACTTCTGCAACCTTTCCTACACCATTTGCAATTTGATCGGCATATTTTTGCGTATCAGAATCAAGTTGGGACCAAAATATGCCGGCATCCGATTGCAACTTTAAAAGTTGTTCATCAGTCAAATCAAATAGCCCAGTCATACGACCACCCATTTTCTTTTTAAATTCCTTTTCAGACATGCCTAATGTTTCCGCAGCTTGTTTCCATCCTTCACCGGACATATCATCTACTTCATCATAACCCTTTGAGTGGGACTTTCCAGAAGCACCGGAGTTCAAATATTGTTTGCCCAGCACTTTTGCATTCTCACTTTGTTTCTTTATATTGGCGATGGCTGCTTCATATACGGCATTTGCCGTGTCTCCCGTAAGAGTTTCCGCTAGCTCAAGTTGCTTCTCAATTACTCGATCAAGGATATTGATATAGGATTCATACGCTTCTTTCGCTTTCTCGTATTTCTCGGTCGTATCGTCCTTACCGAACATATCGAAGATTTTCATGGCTATCTGAACGGCTGCACCAATGATAGCTAGAATAACAGATGCCTTTTCAACTGTACTTATTGCATTAGCAGAGGTATCGGCAGCAGCTTCAACCCCTGCCATTGCAGTCATTGTAAATGAGCCAATACTGCCAATAAGGGAAATAATCTCACCTGCCGGACCGCCAATTGATTTACCTAGTTCATCAATTGTATCCGCTAGCTCCGAAATCTGTGCTCTGACTTCTTTTTCCGACTTCTTTACTTGATTATCCTTCTTTACTACTTTGTCTTTAGCCGCATTATAGTTTTCAGTTTTCTTCTTTACTTTATCCAGAGCCTGTGCTTCGGATAAATAAGCTTTTGTAGATTCAATCTTACCGGTCTTTTCATTGAATTTAGAGGACTTGACGCCATTCTCAATCTTAGCGCCACCTTTGACTGCTTCGGCAGTCTGACGGGCATTCTCTAATTCCATTTGCGCATTAGCTAGCTCTTCCTCCGCTTCTGCTAGTTCTTTCTTCTTATCAGATAATGATTGAAACGGATTGCGGCTATCCAACTCATCCATGATAGATTGAATAGTACTTGTATATTCTCGTAGCTGATCAGGAGATAAAACTTTAGCTGCCGCACTCTTCGCATTCTCTAGTTGATTAAGAAGAGAATTCAATGTTTCAGAAGACGTTTCTTTCAGATTCTCAAATGCGCGAACGTATTCAGGAGATTCTTTCAGCTTATCATAATCCAGGTTCATAAGCTCCATCCCCTTGTTTTTTGTAGCTTGAGCTTTGGCGCGATCTATCTGTTCTACCTGCTGGGTATCGCCATTCTTAGCAGCTATTTCTCTTTGTTCATCAAGTAGTTTAATGTCTTTATTGAATTTTGTTTCGATGGCAAGACGCTTGTCGGTGTAGTCCTGATACTCTTTTAGAATATTATCGTAATACTTTTTAGTCTCATTTTTATGTTGAATATTAAGATATCCCTTTTGTTGAGAATAAGAATCCTTTTGAGACTTAGAAAGAGAAAAATCCCCAAGATTAAGCCCTTTCTTTGAAAGTCCCGAAACTCCATCATAATATTTTTCCTGATATTCATGTAGTTTCTGTCCGAATGCTTCTGCTTTCTCTGGACTAACATCTGTATCAACATGTATGACTATCCCTTTATTATCAGCTTCAAGTACATCTTTGGCTCCATTAAGTTGAATATCTATATATGATTCAAGCTCATTCTGACTCATTACTGTTCCATCTGGTAATATAGGAGTCACTTGTATTGAAACATTCTTTCCGTCTTGTTCAACCTCATAAGCGGAACTAAACACAGTAGCAATACCGTCTCCTGCATCTTTCCATCCTTTCTCAACTAGCTTTGCAGCATCTATCATTGGACGAGCGAGAAGGTCTACATTTCCCCCACCAAACAAAGAAACCATTTCATCACCAGTTTTTTGAGTGTTTACTGCTTCTTCGTAGACCTTGCTAAAAGATTTTCCCTTATTTGACGGATTAGCTTCAAAAGCAGATTTAGTATTCTCTAATTTCTTACGTAAAACATCTTCCTGTTGCCGTTCTAGCTGCCGCATCTCTTTCTGATGATTAAACTTCATTTGGGCAAGTGTTCTGGCATTGCCTTCACGCATTGCATTAATACGGGCTTGATCGGTCTGGGTTTGAAGGTCTTCAGCAGAGCGTTTCTGTTCTAAAGCTTGCTTATTCATCAAAGTAGCATATTTTTCTTGCTGCTCACGGAGCTTTTCTGCTTTATTTTGGGCTGATTTATCATCTATTGATTTGCCTGTTAAATTCTTATATATATTCGCGATCTTATCAGCTTCCTTTTGGGCGATATCTATCTCTTTTTGATTTGCTTTTGAACTGGGCTTCCTTAAACCTTTCAATTTATTTTGGGCATTGAAGTAGTCTGTTCGAAGTTGTGTTACACGTTCTCCGATTGTTGATACACTATTATCATTCCCTTCAAGACTAAAAAGAGAGCCAAAGAAATTTCCTATTTTTTCAGAGAATGTCATAGTTTCATTCTTCATTGTATCTAGTAAAGATTTATACCCATTGGAGATTGATGCGGTAAATGATTCAAAATTCCCTTTTCCCCTATCCATTCCTGTCATCATTTTATAGGTATAATCATCTACTAAATTCTCCGCATCATCAGCACTCTTAATTCTTGCATTTTTTAGTTTTTTCCCACCTTCCTCTTCTGCATTTGCAGCCAGTGTATATCCTTCTTTTATCTTCTTTGCGATCTCATCGTATTGTTTCTCTGCTGAAGCAACTGCTGCCTTTCTTTTAGATTCCGCAGAGATGGATTCACCATTGGAGTAGTACGAATCTTCATATTTAGCATTCTTTTTTGATTCTATATTTTGTTCTGCCAGTATTAATTTTGCGATATTTTTTTCCTGCTGTTTTATATATTGCGCTGCCTTAGCCTTCTCAATCATCGCACTGATAAAGGAATCTTTATTGCTATTCAGAAGGTTCTCCGCATCTACCACATCAAGGATTGCAAGTCCTAACTCATTAAAAGCTTTTTTGTTGTCATCTACAAATTTCTTTTTTTGCATCTAAATTATTACCAAGTCTATTCCACTTCATTGATAATTCTTCAACTTTAGCTATTGGAGTTGCAGCACTTTCAGCAACAGATTTATTAAACTCTGCTATTTCCTTCCTTGCGTCTCTATTTGCTTCAACAAGCAACCAAACACCTCCAACAACAGTCAGAATAGCTGTAGCCAATAAAACATACGGATTAGCTTTAGCAACAATATTTAAAGCCTTTTGCGCTGCGACTTCAGACCACGTTAATGCAATATTGGTAGTCTTTGCTTTTGTCTCTAATGCCATAGAAGTAATTATAGCCTTACGTCGAACATTTTCAATCGCAAGCATCATGGTATTAGATTTTTTGAGCATCCCATAAGTACCTTCCAATCCAACGACTACCGCCATCAATGACTGAATCTTAGTCTGTAACTCAGCCATTTTTTCACTCTTATCATTAAACAATCCCATTATCCCCACAAGTAAACTTGCAGATGTAGCAGCACCAGATAATCCGGCTTTAAGTGTGGCAATACCTTTATTAGGATTAGCAAGAAATTCCATTTCCGCATTTACAAGCTTCATTTGCAAACGCATCTTTCCTAACTCCTCTCCTGCTTGTTGGTACTGTATCGTATTTTGCAACCCAGCAGTACGCATTTGAATCATCTGCTCACGTGCATCCATAATTAAAGTACGAGTACGGACATGCTTCTCATTACCTTGTTCAATTACAGTATTTAATTCCACCTGGCGCTGCCTCTGTGCTGTGATTTCCTGTGAAACACCTTTCTGATTCTCTCTTACTTCACTTAAACTGTTTTTTAATCTATCAATTTCATCATTTACGGGCATAGAAGTGCCATTAGCTCCAGTCACCACTCTGGCAATTCCTTTCGCTTGAGCATCTTGTAATTTTATAAGTTCTTCTTTATACGCTGCTGCCTGAACCGCAAGTTTATCATAGTATTTAAGGTTATCATCCAATTCTTTAGACAATCCTTTCAATTCTAATTTGGCATCTTTAACGGCATTGGTTGAAGATGCTGTAGCCTGCTTATATTGTTCTACTGCACTTACATTATTTGATTTGATGGCAGTAGCTAGCTTATTCCACTCTTCCTGTTGATGTTTAATCTCTGCTCTCTGCTTCTCTAATTCTGCTGTAAGTTCAGCATTGCAAGATCGTAATTCCTCCAATTGTTGAGTGGAAGTACCATCGGATTTGATAGCTGGAGCACTTAGTTCAACTTTCCCGACTTGAAGCATAGAAGCCATTGACTCCACTTTACTCAAAAGATCATCAAAATACTTATTGAGGTTACCACACATTTTTAGCACCTCTTCATCAAAAGATTCAAACCTCTGATTTATGGAGTCAATGCGCTTTCCTTCTTCCTCAATAAGTCTTGAAGTTTCTTTTATACCTTTCTTGATTTCTTCCAATTTCTGAATGAAACCAGAGTTTTCGAGCGTTGCATCAAAATGAAGTCCAGCCATATATTTATTATTAAAAAAATTTCTACTCAAAATTACCACACAACCAACTGACTAAAGAATTTCTTCCTTTCGGATTCACAACAATAAGCCGATTGTTCGTTATTTCCTATTTTCATCTTCAAAATTAGCCTTTCAAAAGTCTTATAGAATATCTTTCAATCTGTAATACTTCACTAAAAGTCTATTGTGAAAGATTTGATAAAAGTATCCTTAAAACTATTATTCAAAGAATATTTGAAAGTCTGAATTACCGCAATCTGCACTGTGAAAAAATAAATCTAAAGGTAGAGGGATTTAGGGTGAAATAGATGTTTTTGAGAATTTGATATACGACAACGGAAAGATTGTCGTGAAATAAATTGGAGGTATTAAGTTTTTGAGTAGTTTTGTGAAATAATAAATTAAAACACTAAACATGAAAAAGATTTTATTTTTAATGATTACTGCACTTATTATGTTAAGCTGCGGAAAAGATGAGGAAAAAGATGAATTTTATGAAAAGACAATAACCTCAAGTGAGCTGGAGTCCGGAACTGCTACGTATGTGATGGTAAAAGGATATTCAACATATTACTTAGTTTTCTCTAATGGTACAATGGGCTTCCATGAATATAAAAATGGAAAATTTACGAGTAGAAGATCTGTGAAATATTCCGTTAATGATAATGATCTAAAACTCACCGAAAACCTGTCAAGTACAAATAAATATTATACTCTTTATATAGCTATGGTTCATTGGGGATATGATAAAACAACCGACTACGGAACTGGCGGAGATCAACTACAGATAAGAGGGGATGATGTACCTTACGGCTTAGAAACAGGTTTTTACGATAAGAGTTCTTTTTCACTAAATTAGCGATGTGATTCGCTCACCTTTTTACGCTTAACAACATCTGTTTCAACATAGAACACCGTGCTTGAGAAAGAATAATGCGCACCCCGACTTAACGAGGTGCGCATTTTATATGTTTTATAAATACAACTGTTTATAATAATCCATTTTTCTGAAATCAAGATTCAGTAAGCATTCAACATCATTACGTACTGAAATAAGCTGTTCTTTATTGTCGCAGAACTTCTCTAGTTTCCTGACCTTTTCTATGAGAAACTGAATGCTATGACAAACGAATAAAACCATAGTAGAAAGATCATCAGCTCGTGATCCATCAGATGCCTTTGATAGTGCCCGATCCACAAAAGTCATTTTAAACATATTACCATCTTCATCTTCTTTATACATCGGAATTTCCTGCCCTGATATATTCTTTAAAACATCTGTTATAGAGATTTTAGCTTGCGTCTGTAATGAAGCACATAATCCAGAAAGATGCTCTGCTTTGGTTTCTTGTACAATATCTCTCCAGTCATCCTGTACCAAGTCTGTAAGAATCGAATAACACTCCAAATCTTCATTTGACAAGTTCAGAGTCCGAATATTACCTTCGGTATCATAATCTTTATCATCTCCGCCATATTCTTTAATTGATTCAAGACGTTTTGAAGAAGCATAGTACTTCCAGTTCGAACCAAATTCTGATTCATATTCATTAAGAACTTTCACCCAACGATTCAGTTTATCAACAACTCCATGAAAATACAGTTCCCAAAGACAACTTTCATAGAATAACTCGACACATTGTTCGTCTTTGTTCACCATTTCAAATGTAGATGGAGCAGACACTATTCTAACAATATCCAGTTTATGCATAACTTGATTAAACAAGTCAGCAAGACGGCTGCCATCCTTTATACGAGAAAACAAATCATAAAAATATTCTTTTGCCATACTTCAGTTTATCATTTTTTCTAATAATTCTATTCTTTTCATTAACTCCCTGTTTATAGACGCTAAGTTAGCGTTTTCTGCTTTAAGTTCAGCCATTGCCTTATTCAAACTTACATTTGAGGATTTATAAACAGCTATTTTCTTGTCTGCCCACTCAGATATCATTTTAGTAGTTGGTTGTGTTACCATTTCACACATATCTGTCATAACATTAAGAGAACGTTTCAAACTCACTAGATCAACTTCATATTGCTCTCTTAATTGCTTCTCACGCTTGTAGTCACGGATGCAATATTTCAGTAATACTGCATCCGGAATGTCATTTACATTGATTTCATCCATCTTTTACTGTTCGATCAATGGTAACACATCATTCTTCTTAAGTTCTTCATACAAGAATAAACGCCCTTTCTGCGTCCATTCTGTGTTAAGACTCACATCTGGATTTCCATTCGTATGGGTGAAGTTATGAGTGGCACTGTGCACATAGCCATTATTAATATACTTCCCATATAATATCCATTGATTACGAACCTTGTGTTGTATTCCCAAATCACGGAGTAAGGCATTAAATCTCCTTGCAGTCATTCCATAGTCTTGTGCTATTTGAGTTACCAGTACAGTAGACTTACTTTGAAGGATCACCCTCGTGTACTCAGACTCTTTTTCAAGCTCAACAATTTGAGCGTCCTTATCTGCTATAACTTCATCCTTCTGTACAAGTTGTTTCTGTTGTTCTTCGATTTGCATCTGCTGTTGTGCTGCAAGCATGAGAGCTTCACTGAAGGATTGAGGAATTTGAAGGGAGTAACTGCCGGTATTAATAACAGTAGGTACAAGATCATCAAATATCCAACTTTCAAAATCTTCGGCTTTGGGAAGTTGACTTTTGGCAATGAGACGGTAAATATTGCCTTCACTGATAAATCTCATATCAAAGTTTTGTATTGCTGGAGTACCATCACCCTTTATGCCTGTCTGTACCCCTACTGAACGAATCGTTACCCCGGCTGATTTACAATGATCTTTGATTGCTTTTTGGGGATTTAAATACCCAAGCGAAGTCGCAATGTCAGTTGCACAAAACCACGGCTTACCATTGTCAACGAACATGCGTACATTTCCGAATAACGGATGATTATACGCTTTGATTCCACTCGTGTGATTTACATTTGATGTATTCACACTATTGCAGGCAGGAAAATTATCACTACCTTTGCTGCTGTAATTAGATACATTCATACTTATAACGGTATTAATGTTAATAACTATCTTCAATAGCGGTTCAGTCAATTCCACTATTGAAGATTTTTTTTGACTGAATTTGTAGCAAGCAGGGATTCGAACCCTTTCACGCCTTACTGACTTGCTGAACCCTCTTAAATACCTATCTACGCTTAGAATCATATAAAAGAGAAAGGCGAAAGAAATAATCCGTCTAATGTGGTGGTTTACGGACTAAATCTAACGCCTTTAATATCTTATCATGCTCAACCACCACGAAGAACATCTTTTTTTTATTTTCTGCAAATCTATTTCATATCCAAGCAAAAGAAGAATTATCTTTCACCTCATACACGACAATCAATCCATTGTCGTAAAGTTAGTAAAAGGCAGCCTTTAAAGTCGTGCTGGCTGCCTTTTGGATAATCGTGTATCAGTTCGCTTTAAACACAAGTTCGTGGGTTTCAGGGCTTACCCTCTGGAAAAGATCACCACTAAAATATCCTCTGCCTATAACCATGCGCTGACGTTCTTCATTAAAGATGGATTTTAGCGTCTCTATTTTATCTTTCAAACGCACCTCAGCAAATACACTGCCTCTCTGCGTTTCTTCAAACATGAACTCATTAAAGACCTTGATTAAACCCTGTACATACAGGTTATTGGTGTCAATTACAATATTCTGTTTCATGATTGTTATATTTTATGTGTTAGTACTCTACAAACTCTATCATAGACATGTGTCTTCTCAAATCTATTCAGTATTGATGTTTTTTCAGCCCCAAAAGTCAATTCACCATTTTTGAACTGATATACGTTAATCCAACCGCCTACTGTATTATACCGGTAAATTCTTACTTCTTGGTTTTCAGCTATTAATTCCAACATAACCGTTATATTTTATGTGTTTATACTTTAATAGAAAAATCTCTCATCGTTACTTCTAAACAGCCTGTAACCTATGTACAGGCTGCCAAATAGTATTACTATCTCTATCATGGATCAATTAGTAGCGAATAAAGAATGAATAAACTCACGCCCTTTTGAAGTCCAAACTGTTTGCATCTGTGTTCCGGTACTACCGTCCAGTCTGGTGTAGGTTCTCGGTATAGATTTCGTATACCCTTTACCGTCATACTTGGCAGTAAGAAGCCACTGCCCGTTTTGTTTGTACTGAATACCCATTTCTTTGAGCTTCTTGTTTAGCGTTTCAGCACCCCAGCCGTATTCTTTGGCTATTTGGGTAGTGGTATATGTCCCCTCTGATGAAATGTACTCGTTGAAACATTTGATTTTTGGGGCTGACTGCTTAACTTCATTAGTCAGCAGGTTAATTGTTTCGCCTTGTCGGGCATTCTCTTCCTGTAAGTTCTTTATACGCTCTTCACGTTTAGCCAACGTAGCATTAGCGACAATCAGTGCACGAGCCATTATTTCATCGACTGTATCATCTTCTTTTGTAGCAATGTAACCGCCAGTTTTTCGGATAGAGGGCAATACCTCTTTTGTTACCCACCGCTTGAAGTCTTTTGCAGTAGGTAGCTTTGAACCGAAAACAAGCGAATAAACGCCTGATTCATTAATCACAACAGTTTCTTGTATAAACCCCTGATTATCAGGGACGCCCCATTTTAGGGCATCCTCATTATCAACATGTTGGCTTATTGCGTTACGTGGTTTTGCATATCCTAAACAGGTTGCTACATCGTTACCTACAAAATACGGGGCGTTATTAATTTCTAAAGTTCTAACGTTCCCGAATTGCGGATTGCTGAAAATTTGTACATTTGCATTCATAATTCAATTTTTATTGGATTTATCAAAGAGGCTTACTTGGTCGCCAAACTTTGCAGAGCCTCTTTGATTTATTAATACTAAGCTATATTGATAAGATTTGCTTTCTTGAAAGACCTATATTCACCCTTCTCTGTATCGAAATAGGTAAATAGCGTTTCATTTGGCTTTCTGCCTGTACCTGATGTCGATGGTAATAACTTGTCTTGCAAAGAGCCAAAAGCCTCTCTAATTTCGCCTGAAACTTTACGATAGTAAAACCTTACTATCGTATTCTTCATTGCCTGTTTGAGCTTGTAATTAGCCCAAGCGACCTTCATAGCCTCACTCATGGTGTAGCCGTTCTTTCTCACGAATTGCCAAGCAAGATTTAAAATCTCTCTTAATGCGTTTTTTAATGATGTTGCCATAATACTTATTATTTTATGTGTTAGTACTACTTTGTTGTTTTATTGAACAACTTTCATGACGCAAAGTTATATTATAAAACAACATTAACAAGAAAATGACTGTTAAATATTGTTTTATCAAACAACTTTTCTCTCATTTGTTGTCTTATGATACATTTTTAGTATATTTGCACAGTTATATTAAAAAAGAACGCTTATGGATTTAAGACTGAAAGAAGTATTAGATGAGAAAAATATGTCTTTAGTATCTCTGTCAGAGAAAACAGGCATAGAAAAAGGAAATTTGAGCGCCATCGCTAATAATAAGAAAAATCCAACTGTGGAAACTTTATCTAAAATAGCTGGCGCTTTGAATATTCCCATTACAGAGTTATTTGAGAAGCCAAACACCGGTGATATTATTGGTTTCGTAAGGGTCGGCGATACCGTACATGAGGTTAAGTCTGCGGAAGATGTGAAAAATTTAGCTGGAAAATTATAAACTAATAAAAAGATACAATGCAAAAATATGATTTTGTACAACACTTAAAAGTAATTGTCGAGGAATTAAAATCAAAAGAAATAGTTGCTCTTTTTGAAGAAGGGTTTAAGGAAGAAGCTGGTAGTCCAAAAATTACAGAATTTGGAAAGATACTACCTGTTTTATTTTCTAGTAAAGGGAATTATGAAAAGTTATTGTTAAAACCTGATTATGCAGCTTTACTTGAAAAAATTAATGTAAAAGCTATGTATTCTGATGAAAAATTGGCTAAAATATCTACAAGATTACCCACGGTACGTATTAATGAAATTTTTAAATATCTAGTATGTGTTCAGATGTATGTTTTCCATAAGTCTTTATTAGAAACTAATTCACTTGCTGAATCTTTGTTGTTATCTGATTTAGTCAATAAGGGTTATGAAGCTTCAATGAATGAAGGTGTCCTTATGTTTCAGGTAGTAATCGAACAAGACGGTCTAAATTCAGAGGATTATATCAAAATATTTATTGCATTACAAGAGCTAGTTAAAAAAATTGGCGAGGTTTTATATGGCAAAGAGGAAGAATATAAAACAGATATAATTCTTTTAGATAGTGGAAGTGATACAAATGTTGGAATTAAAACCAAAACAGAAATAGCAAAAGCTATATTTGATTTATTTAAAGAGGTATGGGATTATATTACAAGTTTTAGTTTTAACAGACAAGACCGAAAGAATAAGGCGTTATTAGAGTCCCTTTCTATTAGAACTGAAATACAAAATAAGGTTGATCAAGGGACTATTTCTGAAGAAGAAGCGCAGGAGTATATGCATTATATTAAAACACGAACAGATAAACTTATAGGTTTAAAAACCTTACCCAAACAAATAGTTCTTCAAACAAATAATCAACCTAACAGAAACCTACTGGAAGACCTTAAGGTTAAGGGGTTATTAACTGGAGGAAACGAGAACGAAGATTGAAAAAATAGGCTATATAGCGGTAATTCGTCAAAGATTGCCGCTATTCTCTTTTAATCACCGCAATACTGACTACCCATATAACCCCTACTGTTTGCGTTGTAGCAGTCAGACCAAGTAAGCCTACCATTAATATGAGAAGTGCGTTCTGCGGGCTTATAATTAGCTATCACAACCTTCACCTTAGCCTCACGTTCTTCTTTGAACTTAACTTCATCTTTAGCCCAGCCCCAAGCGAGTTTTAGACATTCGCCAAAGGTTCTACCCATTCTTGAATTACTTCTGTAGAAGCGATGGGCGTCTTTCATGATTTGGGATAAGTTGTAGCGTTTCATAATTGTATGTTTTAGCGTTTATACTACTTTGTTGTACTTCGATGACGCAAACGCACTATTTAAATAGTATAATTCAAAAGAAAAGAACTATTCAATCAGTATATTAACCTTATTTAGTACTATTATAATAGTACAATATACAAAGAAACGTACCTTTGTATAAAATTAAAGTACACGATTATGAATCTAAGAATTACCGAACACTGTAAAATGCAAGGTATCACCTTACAGGAATTAGCTGATAAAATGGGGGTAGCTCGTTCGACATTAGCTAATACATTATCAAAAGGCAATCCTACCATTGAAACCCTTTCTAAAATAGCGGATGCTCTCGGAGTAGAAATTACAGATCTTTTCGAGAAGTCTTCCGACGAAGTAGTAGGAGCTATCCGGATCGGAGACAATACCCATGTTATCAATAGCAAGGATGATATTAAGAAGTTAGCAGAGAAATTGTAATATGAAATTGTTTAAATACAGAAGTGTACTGCATAGAGATTTGCTGACATTAGTAAACAATCAAATATATGCTTCAAGTGTTGCAGAGCTTAATGATCCTTCCGAATGTATGTTTGATACTTCCGATCATTTTGCCAATGAGGAAATGGAACCAGAATACTATATGGCACTAGAAGATCGCAAAATTCAAATAAGAAAGGAGACAGATAAAATAAAAAGTAATTATGGAATTATTTCTTTTTGTAAGTCTGAAACAAATGAGTTGATGTGGGCATATTATGGAAATGACCACAAAGGGTTCTGTATTGAATATGATATTGACATTTTGAAAGAACAAATGATCCCATACTACTTGTTAGAAATCAAATACCAATCCAGCCTGCCAACATATAATTTCCGCAAATGTATATTCAATCACGATAATACAATTAAATCATCCCTAGGTGTAAAATCAACATTTTGGGCACATGAAAAAGAAATGCGATTAATTATAAAAAGGCAAGGATTAAAAACGATACCTACTGAAGCTGTTACTGGCATTTATTTCGGACTTCGAATGCCAGAATCGGATAAAGAACTGATAATAAACTCTTTGAAAGGTAGAGATATCAAATATTATCAAATGAAACTCAAGCCTAATAGCTATCTACTAGAAGCAGAGTTAATTAAATAAAGTACTAAGTTTAAGATGGAGGAATAAAAATATAGATTTTTGGTGATATCACCAAAACATGAATACTTGTAAAGATATGAACGACACAATAAAATGGTTTATAGCAGGTTCTAAAGCATTGCAAGATGAGCGCGATCTTTGTCGTGTCATTTTTGGGAAAATGCAAAATAAATGGGAAAAGCCTTGTATTGTTAAAACCTTCGAAGATTTCCAAACATCTCTCACGAAAGACAACATAGGAAGACAAGCTGATTATAATAATTTTATTCGCAACGAAGCAGATGGCATAATTTTTATATTTGATGATTATGTAGGTGGGATCACTATGGATGAATTTGATATAGCATATAATAGCTTTAAAGAAAACAACCGCCCACAAATTCATGTATATTGTCGAAAAGCCGATAATATCTCCAATCCGGATATTGAACAACTAAAAGCACGCATGAATTCACTTCATCAGTATTATTGTGAATATAACGACAAAAAAGAGCTACAAACTATAATCAGTAATGATATCGATAGGTACATAATAGAGGCCAACAACAGAAACAAAAATAATGTTGTATCTCTATCTGAAGATTCTTCAAATAATACCATTCTTTTTGCAGGAACAGTAACTATACCTATTATTTTATTACTGTCATTTGCATATTGTTGTTGGTTATCAGCAAAGTCTATTACCATGCTCATACCTACTTTCCCATTTGTAATTAATCTGTTTATTACTGCGTCATTCTTTATAATGATGATTATAGGAGAAGTAAACTTATTAAAAGGCATTTTTAGAAAGCAACATTCTAAATACAGCCTCAAATTAATCATCTCCAGCATTAGCTTTTATATGATATGGGCAATACTTTTAATTCCAACATGTACTCATTCTTTGTTCTATAATAAAAATCTAATCGACATAGTACAAAATGACATCAGATTAACCAAATCTTATTTAAGTTTAATCAACGAAAGTCCATGTAAATTTTCCGACAAAATCAAACATGAAATAAACGAAATGGTAAAACTTGAAAAAGCACTTATACTTTTAAAATATGATAATAAAAATGTCCAAGACAATCATATTAAAACAATAGACTCTACCTTACTTGTTTCTTACAAAACCATTAAATTACATGCCCAAAATATCCATTTTAATAATGAATATGATGAATATACCTATATGTCAGATAATCCTCAGACAGCACATCAAAAATTACAAAATATGATAAATGTATGGATACATTATTTCTTTACCGCAGAAAATCATTATAATGTATCGGGATGGATTTTTCTTTCCATCATTTTATCTCTCATTCCATGTATTTGCCTTTTTCTACTCAAACTTTACTACCCTATGAATAGATTAAAAAAAATGGAATGAACATTGTTATAAAACAATTATAAAGCATTTTTTATCTTCTTAATACAATATCCAACCAAAATATATTCAACATATTAAAACCAGATTAATAAAATCAAAGAGATATAAAAGCAATAAATATCAGCAAAGCTGGAGTCATTCCGGCTTTTAATTTACTCTCTAATCATCTCCCTTACCAATTCCCTGTTTATCGGATCATCCCCATTTATCACCTCTCCTACACTCTTTCCAAGCAGTTTTCGTTCTTCTTCACTTAGGTAGATGGTAGTTATAGCATCTGCCATAAGCATTTTAAGATTGGCATAACTGATCTCCCATAGAAGATGATTCATTTTCCACCCGTAACGTTGACAAGCAAAATCAATCATTGTTCCATAGATACTCCTTCCACCAAAGGTTATACTACTATTATCTTTCTTTACTGAGGCGATTCTTGTGCGCTCCTGGCGCTCTTTATCTATTCCGAAGTATTTGATATACTCTTCTGTATTATCACTTGAGAGAACAAGAGTAAACAGTGTAACTAGTTCTTCCAAATCCAGTTTATCTACAAACAAATTCACCCGATCATCTATCTGGACATTATCAAACAGTTCTTCTTTTCTATTGAATGTATGATAGGCTAAAATGCGGCAGACAACATCTTTCTTCCCGGTACACAAACGTAATGCTTCCATATATGGATTACTGACCAACCCTTCTTCATTAGTCTCCAGACTTTTCAACAGCCTAGCTAAAATATATGTCTTTCCTAATGTAACAGGATATATGTAGAAATGCTGTTCATCAACAATAAAACCTATTGGCTTTTCAATGATTGTATCAGCAATACCCATTTCAAGTATTTCTTTATCTTCCATGATGTAGAGTTTTATTAGAACGGTTTCCTGGATTCGAACCAAGACTTCAAGTCAGGGAGACTTATGTACTACCGTTATACGAAAGCCGCAGATGCGGGATGAGGTGTGTTACATCCCGCTTTTCTTTATACTCCTGCTTGATATACGGTGACAACGGAAGTCTTTCCATCAGCCATGATACTAATATTCGCAGCTCTAAGAGCACCTGTATTAGCAGAGGTTTTAACTGTTACGGTCTTTGAAGCAACAGCAACAGTCGCCCATGATTCACTTGATACAGCAGCAACAGCTCCTGTAGTGGTTACGGTGATAGCCTTCCCTGTAGTATCAGCCTCTTTCTCAAATACAAGAGAGCTAGGAGCCACTGGCAACTGTTGCGCAGTGTAAGGTTTAACCTGATTGCCTGTTTTAGGTTTCAGGACATCAGCAGTGTACTTCCATTTCTTACCTTCAGCGGTGTCGAATGTATCTTCAACTGATACTGTAGAACGTTCAATCAGGAAGCCTTCGCATTCTGGGTTCTCCGGTGTCAGACGGAAAGCGTATTCCTCCGCTACTACTCCGTCTACATCTTCGATAGGTTTAGAGCGACCAAGAGCCGCACGAACCTCGAACTCGAACACATAGGTATTCTTTGCATACTTCACGGCTTCATTCTCACCGCCTTCTACTTTGGCTTCCTTCTTTTCACCTTTGGTTGGTGTCAACTTGGTAGAGTTCTCCACCGGATCATAAGGAAGTTTGGTCCATGTGGTAGGTGCAGCACCATCAGCCCCACACTTGCCAAATTCAATTGAGGGTTTACCCCATGATAATTGTGCCATAATCTTTATTCATTTACTTGTTTATACAATAATTTGTTATTGATGAAGTGTTCGTTTTTACCGTTCACCTCCATTACCCTCTGTTTATCCAGCGTAAAGCGGTAATCTTCTCCACGTTGCACTTCAAGAAGTTCAGTAGCCAATTTACATAATTGACGAAGCCGGGACGAATTCTCTTCGGCCTGTCCATCTCTTACGTCATCAGAAACATAGATATTCACATTCACAAAAGCCTCCTGAACTTGACCGCTACCGTTTTCAAGTATGGAAATTACAATGTCCTCTTTATTGGAATTAGCTGGACGTCTAGTTTTTTTCAACTTTCCAGTAACAGCCTTTTCAAGTGCAGAGCCTTTGATTATTTGGTAAATATCATCCTTTATTTCAATATCTGATTTCATCTTACTGATTGGCCTTTAAGTTTCTCCATCACATTATAAAATTCAGAATGAGCCAATAGTTCAGCAGATGCAAGAACAGATTTACCATCTTTAGCTTCTACATATTCAGCATAGTTCATCCCGGCAACAACGATTAAGGCATATCCATTTGAATACTTTCCTGCAAGTTCTTCCGCTAGTTCTTCGCCAATCTTCGAACCTTCAAAGCCATTTAATACAGTTTCAAACCCTGTTTTCTTGACTACCTGACCATGGACGACAACGATATAACCAATAGAACTTCGCAGATTTCCGGTCTGGTTGAACCAACTGTCTTCTTCTGCCCTGTCTCTAGCTTCAGCTATGCACATATCCCCAAGATTGGATAATGCCTGAATAACAAGTTTATCATTCTTTACTGCTTCGGAAGCAAACAGAGCATCAATCCCTGCCATTGGTGTTGTCATCTTTACACCCATAATCTTGCATTTAGTTGCCCTCTATGAAACCCTTGCACCTGTTTCTCTTCAACTACAACCCCATCTCTCAAAAGACGGATGATATCACCATACTCGAACTCCCTACAATTCTGGTTCAGATAAACCACATACTGATACACGTATGTTTTACCATCTTCGAAAGCAATAGTATTGGCTTTACCATTCGGTTCGAATCGACAAGGAATATCACCCTCAAAGTGAGAATCACCAGGATGATAATCACCTATTTCATCCTCATACTCTCCGATGGTTACTTGATACTGTAATATGTGAGGTCTGAACTGTGGAATCATAATTACCAAAGATTAGATACATCCTTAATCACACTAAAGCCTACCAAAGCAGAAATTTCATCATTCAAGGTTATTCCATATTTCTTAAGCATCAAAAGACCATAATTTTTGATAGCATCAGCCCCATAAGATATGGAAACCCCACCTTCACTCATTGATGTAGGATGAAGAATATTTTTCTCAATAAATCCATCGATTAAGACCGAAATCGTTTTCTTCATTTCATCTGTCATTTCTGCTTCTGTCTTTATTACAAAATCAACAGCGAAATCAGAAGCTCCCGCATCGGATATTTCACCGATATAAGAGAACCTCTGCTTTATGTATTCAAGTACAGTCATCTTAGTATGGTATAATCAATCTACTGTATACCGCATTACTATAATGTGTACAATATTTCGATTTATAGATATACCGGAACGGACATTTAGGGACAACAACCGTCTTACTTTGTATAGCCGGACTTTCCGCAATCATAATTGCGAGCCGAGGTACTGTTAACACCCAATAATCCATAGAGACGATTACAGTATCATTCTGAATCATAGGAAGACCAACATCAACTACCATAACATCTGATTTGGACAGAATAGACTCGCTAATACTTGATGCCTGTACACCCAACGAAACCAAAGACATCATCAAAAAGCCGCACATGGCAAAAATAAAATTCTTCATTTCTTTACTTATTTATAAAATTAAACAGTGGAAGGGTAGAAACACTACCCTAGCCTTTTACATAATATCAAGGGCTTCTTTAAGCTCGGCCGTCTTCTCTTCATCCAAAGCAGTAATATTCGCAATAAGAGTTTCCTCCTTCATGTTCATTGATGCTTTCTCACCGAGAGACTTCAAAATATCAACCAATACCTTTTTCTCAAACTCTTTATCAAAAAGAGAGATTGTTATCTCCTTCTTTTTTTCAATACACTCTACAAGTTTGCGTTCCTCCAAATCCTGCACACGTACTTCATCTTCAATCTCGATCACTTCACCCAGATTATAGAGCTGATGAGTGAACGTATCACGAAAAACAGCTATTACTTTTACTTTCATGCCTGTATCGTTTTAGAGTCCAACGTATAAATTCTATCAACATTATTGATGATGGGAACTACCATAGCTTGAGAGGAAGTGAATTCTCTCAATGGATCATTCTTTGAATACTTAGACAGTAATACAAATTCGTCCGCTACCTGGTATTCAACTCCTGCAACACGACGGGTTGTTTCTGCGGTATTGGTCCATACCAAAGAACCAAGCTTTTCATCACAGGTGAACACTACCATACCCTGCTGCCAAGGAGAATGAGACTTCTTAACACCATTAAGTTCAGTCTTTATCTTACGAGCAACACGATGGAGCGTCACGTCCCACTTAGTTTTTGCGACCTGAGCAGCTTTTTCAAAGTCCAAAGTTGGAACGCCAATACCCTCCTGAGCAGTGACTTTATTATCGAAAGCATACTGACCGCGTACCTGTTTACTTTGATAAAATCCTTTCAATGCAATATCATCCAGCCAAAGGTCAGTGATCGTATTCTGGTCTTCCAAAGCTTTATCAAATACCTTTTGCATATCATCCAAAGGTTTTGAAGTATCAGGATTATCCCACAGAACAGACACTCCAAATTTATTGGCAGTATAATAACCAACATCAATACGAACACCGGTTCCATTATTGCGTTCGCTTAAACCAATACCGGTTGACAATTCAGAAAGAAACATGTCTTCAATGCGCTCCCAAACTCCTTCAAGACAACGAGGGAGATCATTGAATATCTTATTTACAATCTGATTGATTGGCATATTCTGAGCGATCATAGCATCAATATCCTTCATCTGCTTTTCTGTCAGATAAAGTTTCATACCAAGCTTTGGAATCTCCCCGGAAGCAGTTTCGATAGAGTCACGAGTCTTCAACGGAAGTTCGGAATCTAAAGAAACCACATCTGCAGCCACTCTGTTATACTCCGCCAAGATACTTGACCAGCGTCCATCGGCTGAAAAATCAGGTGTAAGCAACGTCTTATACATGTAAGGAAGCTGGTTAGCTCTCTTTTCGTTCAATCTCTCGATAATGGAAATTACCAATTGAGGGAAGAATCTTTGAGTATACTCTAAGTAAAGTGATTTTTCCATTTATTATGCCTCCTCGTCTTTAATGAAATCAATATGAGGGCAAGCTGCCTTGAATGCATCCAGAACGGAAGCCATATCATAGGGCTTTGCCACATCGTTTACTTCTCCCCACGTCATGATTGACGCAAACGGTTTTGCAGTACGAATACTACGGTACAGTACTCCTGCGTAACTGTGCCCCTCCGGTAATGCTGCATAAGCATCATTTGTCACGGGCATAGGTTTATACGTCCCATCACTATCCTTTCGGATAATAATATGACCGGCTTTAATTACCTTTTCCGAAAAACCGGTAACATCGAGCGTCCGGCCACCTTTAATGCCGGAAATGTACTTCTGAATGACGATTGAATCATCACCGAAGATTATCTGCTCTCTTTCATTGTTTAAATTAGCTTTTGTCATCCTGTTGTTTTTTTATTAACCGACTAATGATCTGGCAATTGCATCTACTTCTCCCTTATCTGGCTTATTATCTGACAGAGGGAATGATGTTTTATTGCCTGGTAGTAATTGCGCCTTAACATTGTTCGCTACCGTAGTAAGGTGAGAAGTGATTGCTTCCTCATTTGCATCGGATGCAATAGAGAAGCCTTCTTCAATTCGCCACTGTGGTATGCCCAATTCTTTGGCTTTGGATACGATCAGATTGCTCCGTTCAGCAACTGTCTTTTCAGCCTTAAAAGTATCATTCTCTTTCTTGATACTGTCCAAACCCTCCAGAAGAGTCTTATTCGTATTAAGTAACTCTTGGATTGTTTTTTCAGTGGCTGCTTTTTCTGCCTTGTACCATTCCGGCATATCCTTTTCTTTCTCCCGTTTAGCCTGTTCTTCCAGCTTTTTAGTTTCTTCCTCGGCCTTCTTCTTTGCTTCTTCCGTCTCAAGCTCTTTTTTAGCATCAGCTTTAGCTTTGGAAACAGCATCAGTAACACGCTTGTCACTCGTCTTCTGAAGGTTCTCAAGGAAACCCTTTTGTGCAGAAATAACAGTGTCGATGTTTTCGTCAGTAACAAGACCGATAGCCGAAAGGCTTTCGGCATGTGCCTGCAGAATAACATCTCCTAATCCAAGATGGGAGAATTCTTGTTTTAGCTTTTGGAAAATCTTTTCTTTCATACTGTATGATTTTTATTTTCAAATTGTGAAGGTAAAAATACCTACAAAAAAGGTTATTGGTAAATATTTAGAGGCACGATTCACGACAATGAACTAATTGTCGTGAATGGGGTGAAGTTGGAAGAAATGAATAGAAAAGATATTATCAGATAGTGTGAAGTTCACTAAAAAGAGATTGTGGAGAAGTAGCATAAAAAAGGCGTGAAGTAACAAGATCACGCCTAAAATATTATAAAAATTATGCCTATTCGAGGCAATTAATAATAACCAGACCATTTTATCACATCAGACATTTACAAATTATGAATTTTCTCTTTGTGATAATTCTACTAAAAATGAATCAATAAACGCCAATAAGCCATTTTCGTTGTTAAAATCAAAGTGTTTGATTATATCAAACCGATTATTATTATAATATTCAAATCCAACTAATGATTTGGAAGTCTCAAAATATTCCAAAATGTCACATTGTTCATTGGGCTCCCAAAAATGAACATAATACCCTTCCTCATTGCACCAAATATCCATTTTAAAATATAAAGTCCCAATAGTATATCCCTCAAAAACCATATCAGTACCCTTATATCGCCAAACCTTTGCAAAAGGAGAGTGATTTTCTTTATATCTATCCTCTAGCCTAATCGCCATATATTCGGGCAAATCATTCATCATATTTCTGATTGACTTGGCAGTCTTAAGATTCTCTCCATCCATCAAAGAATTATAAAACTTCTCTAAAATTATTGTATCCATTATATTTGAATTTAAATATGTTATTAAATCTGCATACTGACGTAAAATAGCTATGCAATTCATATTTTGCGCCTGTAATATTGCTGGTTTAATCCAGCTATCCACGAGGTTTATACCATTATCCAATGAATAAGCAGGTATGATTACTAAATGTTGGTGCACATTTATTTTATCCTGTTTTGTCCAACTACTTTCATCAGGCCGTTTAGATTTATCTAAAGGTAAATAAACGATGGCATCTATTGTAAAATTAGATGAGACCAGATCATAATAACGAGGTAGTTGGCGAACCATATCTCCAGCATTATTTATTTTATTCTCAATGATAATGGCTCTTTTAGTAGTTTCTGATTTTATCAAAATATCGATTTTACCTTCTTCTCTGACTACTTTGGCATCTTTAAAGTCGTCTTTTTTAATTGTTTTCCCAGCCAAATTAAGCATTTCTATGAATAATTGTAAGAACAACGATTTTTCGTTATGTTTTTCCGTGGGATCAAGAAATGCCTTGATAACATCTGAATGATAGTTTTCACGATAATAAATATCAGAGGTCAAGCGAAAAATATTAAACCCAATATCAGAAATATATCTTTTGGTTTTATCATAGTCATGAGCAACTATTCTAAGATTTGCTAATAATTGAGAAATATTTGCTATATGTGCATCAGTAATCTTCTTCCAAGTTGATATCATCTTATTATTCTATTTTGATTCCCTTGTTAAATCAAATTTGTTGCAGACAACTCCTTTACTAAAGATTATACATCTTTCTAAGTTTTCTCAAACTGTTGTTTGAAAGGTCTATGAGCGCCGACCGCATAATGTCACAACCGACACTCATTTCTAAGAATATGTTCTATACTCCCAACACTATATTAGCATCAATATTCAATTTTCGGCTTATCTCACGTGCAACCTTCAAAGTTGGTTCACACTTCCCTGAAATATAATCGCTAAGACGTGAAGGACTAACACCAACCAACTGTGCAAGTGATTTTTGATTCAGTCCCATTTCGTACATACGAAGTTTAAGAACATCTACAAGCGTTGGCTCTCCCAAGGCGAAATGTTCTTCTGAATAATCAGCAACTAAATTAGAAAGAAGCTCCAATTCTATAGTATTCGGATCGTCCAAAGGAGTATCGTCTTTCACTAATGGAAGAAGCTCCTCTACTCTTTTTACTGCCCATTCATACTGGGCTTGATTTTCTATTTTTGTCATAATCCTAAATATTAGCGCAATCTATTTTATCATATTCTTTATGAGTACCAATAAAGCGAACATACACAAACTTAACAGTAAACTTAATGACTACTACCAAACGATAGTTATTGCCTTTAATATTGAACACATAGTGCTGGTTACCTACATTATCTACACTATTAAATGTTTTCTTGACATCAGCATAACAAGTCCACTCACTTCTTTTAACGATAGTAGCCCATTCTTGTAAAGCTACCTTTGAATCAGGGTGATCCTCTACATATTCTTTTAACGCTTGTTCTGTAAAGATTCTCATTGGTTACTCAATTATTATATGACAAAGATACGAATACAATTCTATAATCCAAAATTATATTCTGATATTTATAATTTTTGCTATAAAAAATAGTGGTAATTCATACGAGTTACCACTTTATGCTCTATCTTTTCATATACGAAATTTATACCTCCTATTTTTTTAGACTACGCATTCAAAATAAGATCATTTTTTAAGATATCTCCTTTCTCATTTCCTTTTTCACTCCTTATTCTTTCAACTTCTTCTTCTGGAGCGTCAGTCAGCGCCAGCATCTGAACAACCTGTTCAAGTGATGCTATTCCATCAGTATATAATTTACCGATAGCATTCCATGTTCTTTGCTTATCTTCAGTAAACGGTTCAGAGAATTCAAAGGAGATTTCCAGCTTGTCCAATCCTGCTGTTTTATCCAAATGGAGATACTTCAAGATACTTATAATTAGATTCTTTTCTCTATCTATAAGTTCTTCATACATTTCTTTCCGGTTATCCCTCTTAATATATCCCAAGATCATGGCATTCTTGATTGCATCCCCGGAGAGAGTGCCCATGCCTTTAATCTTATCGAAAGAGAAATCAGGAGTAAAGGTATCAAACAGGATGGAATCATTCAAATCTTGCTTCTCTGCCTCTCTGGTTTCAGATGATTGCGGAGGATTGACATATTCGAACTTTGAATTAGCCCCTTGGCACTGAATCAGCTTACCTGGTTTATTAGGATCCGACATCATATCAATAACATCGGCGGATGCAACTGCTATAGGATCGGCAAAGTAATTGTTGGTATCTCCTACCTTTGAATCCAAAATCTCTTCACGCTTTAATCTTGGTTCCGCTCCATCCCATGCTTTGGGTTGACTATAATACAGTACATTAATCTTTCCTGTAGGGTTCGGATAAGATTCTACCTCATACCCAATATTTCCTTTCCGACAAAAGAAAAGCATATCTGGTATCTGAATATCCCAGTGCTGAACAGTTTTACCGTTTTCTTTTAGTTTGTACCCATAAGCGAAGGCAGTCATGTTCCCATACTGGTCAAACAAAGGACGGAGTTTATAGCCATTGGAACGGGCCAGCACCATACTTCTTACCTGCCGTTCTCCTGTCTTATCATCTCTATACAGATGGTAGATCTTGGCTGATTCCGTTTCAGCACCAGCCAGCCTTTTCGCCTGTCTTATAGTGGAATTGAAACGAGTACTCTTAATGAAGTCCATAAACAAGGCGAACGCTTCGTCAGAGCCGTTTTCTTTCTTCCATCTGATGGGATTTCCAAGCAAGAAGAACAATTCTACTTCGTTGATGTATCTTTGCCGGGATCGCGGGAGTTTTTCAGTAATATAATCATCGGATTTTTTTCGATATTTGTTAGGTCTGGACATTACCTCATGTGTTTGAGGATTATACTCCTTGATAGCAGAATCCACTTCATCATCCCGGCTCTGCATCATATCAATAGCCGTTTCAATATCTCCATCCTGGATCAGTTGATATAAGTTCCGCTCTACACCTGCCGAATTCAAAGCCAGATTGCGGAAGTAAGTCATTATTTGTTGTAGGTAGTTATTCATATCATTATTTTAGTAGATTCCTAAATCTGATTTACTGACGTTTTTGGGTTTTATTATCCGCCCGAAGATATGCCCATTAACATAATAGCGGGTAGCATCTTCTCCATGGTTATCGTGATCTTCAGGTTCGTTGACAAAGTTCCCGTCTTTATCTTTCGCCCATATGTAATTGCGTTTTTCCTGTTGCAAGTTATAAGAACGTTTGGTTAGAAAGACATTATCAAAGTCTTTTATCCGTTCTATGCCTGCAACTATTGAACCAGCTCCTTTCTGTACTGGATATATTATAACTCCTCCATTAGCTATTTCTTGTATCAATCTGGGGTCGGCACTATCAGCATAAACATGAAGATTCTCTTTTTTCAATTCCCTTATCAGGTCAGACACAAGCATTCCTGTTTTATAGAATACTTCATCAATATACAAATCATTATTGACAATTCCACACTTAACACAAGCTGATGGGTCATGTGTAAAACCAAAGTCAAGTCCAAGAGCCACTTTTTTAGCATAAGGAGGAAATTCATCAACAATACCCCACTTCTTGAACACTGCACCTTCTGCCACGTCAGCCCACCGACCGATAACCACATGAGCGTATTTTTCGGGGTTGTTCACCTTCATGTCCTCGACCTCTTTCAAGAACTCAGGAGAAAGATTCTCCAAGTTATCAAGATAAGTCGTATGAATATGAAGCACATTCGGATGAGTGGAAATTTGAACCTGTACACCATCAATCTCTACCAGTTTGTGAGTGTTCTCAATGTATTTTTTGTAGATGAAGTGATTGGAGTCGCAAGGATTCATTATAATGATGATCCGGTTCTGAATGCCCTTCTTACGGATGGAGAGCATAATTTTGTCGAATTCTTCTTTATTGGTCCATTCTTCCGCTTCATCACAGACGAAAGTAGTGATACCCTGAATGGATTTCAGCTTTGCCGTCTGATTACCCGAAGATGTTTTAATACCCCGGAACATGATACGGCTCTTAGTCATTCTGTTGACTATATCCGTCTTGGTAGTCTTGAAATACTTGGTCGTTCCGTCAAGGTCTATCTTTTCCATCATTTCCGGGATGATAGACATACCGGCGGAAACCATTGTGTAACGGGTATAGAGGATTTGATGTACTATCTTCTCGACTTCCGTCATTTCAAAAGTAAGCCGTTCAATGAAAGTGGAAGCATTGAAGCTCTTACCCGATCCACGCCCACCGGTGATAAGGATAATGAACTTATCCTTATCCTCATACAACGGATGATATATTATCTGGGGTTCTATCATTTCAGCTTATCTTTAATCCAGGAATCAATACTGATGCCGCGGTTTATGTCGGTAGGAATATCAGCTTCTTCATCCTGCTTACGTTCAACCTTCCTCCAATCTTCATCATAATGATACAACCAAACAGACTGCGCCTGTAAACTGGGAGCCAGCTCACCTTCTACAACTTGAACTTCTTCTTCACCTGTTAAATTCCCGTCCCTGTCCTTAATCTTTCTGATAGTGGTGCTTTTTGTCTTGACACCACCTAAAGCCATAGCTAGGAACTTTGCCCGGACTGTTGCAGTTATAGTCGCCCGCCCGCGCGTTAATACTTCACTTAATTCAGAGTACTGACTTTTCTTCTCGCAAAATGTCTGTGGAGCCAATCCTACAGCAAAAGCGATTTCCTTGTCTGTGAACCCCTTTTTTGCATACGATTCTATGAGAGAAAGAAAGTCCTTGTCTGTATAATCAAACTTAGGCTTTCTTCCTCCACGACCTTTTGTATTTTGAGATTCACTATTACTCATAATCTTATCCGTTAGCTAAACCTTTCGAGGACAATCTACGGCTTGCATTTAAAGTAGCACTTGTTATGCGGGCGTTATTAGCTTCATATCGTCTACGATTCACTCCAAGATTATACGCCTCATTTGTTCTGTTAAGACGTGAAATTCTCTGTGATAAAGATTCCTTTCTGTTTCTTCTAACTCGGCAATCCTCCTAATTTTAAGTTATTAATCAATTCTTTCAATTTGCTCATCAAAGATTTCTCCCTTGATAAACTTCATATCCGAATCATAACCGAATCTTTCACAGAAAGCCGCTTTAGCTGCATAAGTATCGAAGGAGAGCATTACATAAGCGTCCATATCTTCGGCTGTCTTCTGTGCGTTCTCTTTAACCTGTTGCTTGACTTCTTTCATGTGGGCAACCTTTTCGGCACGTTCTAATTGCTTAGTGGCTTTATCTGCTTCTTTCAGTTCGGTAACAGGCAACATCATATCAGACAGAGCGTCCGCAATAGAGTTTTCCTCTTCTGTCTGCAATAGGTAGTCAACGCCAATCATATTTAAGTCAGCATCAGTCAGACCAGCGTCTTTCCAGTCAATATCAGGAACAATTTGTGCAAGTGCATCGAAATCCCATGTACCTTGCGCGTTCGGGTTATTCATCAGAATATTTAATTCCTTCTCCTGCTTTTCATCCACGTTTATGACATCGACACGGATTTTGTAGTCGTTATCGGGGAACTTCTGCAATTCATCCATGACCGATAAACGCTGATGTCCGCTGACTACGGTAAGACCTGTACGTTTGTTGACTACAATTCCACCGACCAAACCGAATTTCTTAATACCACGTTTCAATGTCTTGCGTGATTCATCGGATAGTTTCCTTGGATTATAGTCAGCAAAGTGAATGGCAGAACGGTTAAGTTCTACCGATTCGCTCTTTATGTATTTTGATAGTTCCATGTTATCCATTACTTAAACCTAATCCACCACTGCGTCCTTGACGAGCAGATCTTGAATATCGTTGGTAATTACTCCGATTCCCAGCATAATTTAAACGGCTTAAATTACGATACATGGCACCACCGATACTGTTAATTCTTGCCTGCCTTCCTGGATTACCGGCTGCAGCATTACTCAAACGATTTGTTTGTACGCCTATATCAGCAGCACTTTTCATTCTTCCTCTTCTTCTATTTCTGACTCGGCTATTTGTTTTTTATTATTATACTCAAATAAAATTCTTTCACTCATTGGAAATACCCGATAAATTCGTTGTAAATCCTGCGGATAGTTCTCTTTTAACCAAAGCATACAATCAAGATTAAACCCCACTCCCGAGCTAGCCTTTAAAGAATACCTAACCGGTTCTGGCAATCCGTGTTGTCTCATGTATGCAAGAATATCCATTTGTGTCCAGTCGGCCAAAGGATAACATAAGCCGTTATTCTCGTATCCGTTAGCTTCATACCCTTTCAGCATCAAACGTCTATTCATGCCATCGGCTTTTTTCATTCCCAAGAATGTGTAATAAGCACCATACTTTAACTGCATAGCTTGTACTATATCCGCAAGTTTCAGCAACTTTACTTTTGGATTAGGGACACAATACAACCCGCCACGAAGAATGTAAGTAAGGTTCCAGTGAGGTACTTGCACGAACTCAATCTTTGGATATTTGGCTTTAGTCCAGCCAATCCACCGGTTAATGTGCTCCAAGTCCTTAACAAAGTACATAAAGACACATACGATACGATCAAACTTTGGATAGATTAAATCAAGCAGAACAAGCGAATCTTTACCGAGTGATAAAAACAGTAAAGCCTCATGCGATTTTACTCGAATGAGGTCTATATATCGGTTCGCTTGCTCTACCTTATTCATAGCTAACCACCTGATAATCCAAATGAAACACGGAGGTCACTGTAACGCTGTCTACGTGAACCTAACTGGGTGGCACTTGCCGTCCCCCTACGATTGGCTACTAATCTACCGCCAGCCCCTGCGCCATTCATGTTTCTGCGCGGTCCGGCTACTCTGTTTACTCTTCTTGCGACTCAGCAATAATTTTTTAATTAAACAATCAATCTATATGTTTCTCTAACACCTTTCCTAAAGTATAGTCCATTTGGGCAGCTAAATATTCTTCGCCCTGATACTCATAAATAATATCGTCACCATTTTCGTCTGTGAGGATTGATGCCTCTGCGTTCTTAACTTCAATGATGATATACGGACGTTTGCCTTTGTATTCGCCTGTAAGAAGTTTAATAGCATCGTACTTGATAGGCTTCAGTTCTATTTCGCCCTCTTCAGGTAGTTCTTCATCAGCTTTATACTCTTTACCGCCACATAGGTAAGTGATATACTTCTTTGCGTTGGTAGGTCTGATTTCACGGTATTCGTGCGTTTTTGTACCTGCTAGAATCTCATCGAAATATTTTTGCTTAATACTAAGCGTTAGAATGTTCATAATCGTGTCTTTTAAATTAATAATTAAGTAGTTGCGGGACAGGGATTCGAACCCCGGACCTTCGCCAAGTCAAAGCGACAAGCTGACCACTGCTCTACCCCGCGATAGTACCTCAAAGATACTATCACAACCAAAGATAACGAAATATCTTCAATCGTTATACACGACAATCGGTTTATTGTCGTGAACTAAGCCCAATATCACGTTCTTCTCTGTATTGTTTCAGCGTTGGGGCTACTGTAGCAAACAGATCACCACTTTCAGTACGGTAGTCATACTGGTACATTCGCCTTACTTTACCTTTTAGTTTTATTGAGAAAGTGCAGTAGTTCTCTTTACCTAGTTGGCAGACGCTACAACCGTTTTTGTTTATTGAGTTCATAAGTTCTTAATTTGTTTGTCCTATAAATATGTATTTTGTGTAACAATTATAACCATTTGATTTGAATTCATGCAAATAACCACCATCTACAAATGAATATGGATAATCTTTAAAAACACGGTGAAATTCTTCTTCTGTGAATACCTTGTCTTTATTCTGTTCATCTGTAGCAAAAGAGTGATTGGCTATATCAGGTGAACACCCTCTAAATCTAGGTGCAAGTATCTCAATTCGTATAATGCCTGTTTTCATAATCGAGTTGTTAAAGGTTCACATATAAACAAGTGAGATCACATTCTTCATCGTAATCGTATTCTAAGGTTACAGGGGCAAAATATTCTTGGATCTTCTTTGCTGCTGTTTCATTTTTACCCTCAAAAGAAAAGGTGAAAGATTTTTTGCCTCTGATTGTTATTTCAACTGGTACGCCTGCTACCTTTGTCATATTATTCTCAAGTTCTTGTTTTGGCATAATCATGTATATTGTGGTAGCCAGAAGGCTACCAGATTAAAAGATTGTTTCTGTATCGAGTTCTACTTCTACTACTAATATTTCTTCTTCGTAGTTTTCTTTCATTTCATCAGCAAATTCATTTGCTAATTCTTCTGTCGAATAAATCCCATGGTTTTCATCACACCCATTACTTAATCTTCTTATTACTACATAAACTGTTTCCATTGTTACATATATTGTGCAGGGCTTTCGCCCTGCTGGTTAATACTATTATTTAATACCGCAAAGTTTTGAAACTTTCAGTAACTCTTTATCGCTCATGAATATGAGGTCGAAGAAAACACCTTCATCAAAAGGTTTGTTTTGTAATATAGCTGCTGATTTCATTTCACTCATAATTTGAGCTATCAAACTACCTTTTACCTTATCACTCATTTTTGTTGCCATAATCGTATATGTTTTAATTGTTATTACTTCGTTTCTGATGATGCAAATATAGTATTATCTATAATACAAAATACTATTTATACGTTAATAAATTATAAAACAGAGTATTATTTATAATACATACTAATAAATAAGTATTTTTGCATCATGGAAGCAAAAGGAGTGATACATTTAGAAATCAAGGTGACTGGATTACACAGATACTTCGGTTCGCCATCGGCTATGTATGATAACTATACAAGTCAAGAACTCGGAATTGCCCGGCAGTCACTTCTGAACTACTGGCAAAAAACAGAAGAACCTTATGAAAATGCTGTTTGCATAATCAGAAAGGGAGAATTAGAACGCAAAAAGAAAAATAAAAACGAATAGATAATGGAAAGAGATAGCAAATGGTTGTTATGGACAATGATAGCTATTGTAATTATCGTAATCGGAGCATCTTGGTTATTGATTGATTACTATATACCAGATTATGATGTTAGAGGACAATTTGGAGACAAATTTGGCTCAGTCAATGCTTTATTTTCCGGATTAGCATTTGCTGGTTTAATATATACGATTATTCTTCAAAGAAAAGATTTACAATTACAGAAAAAAGATTTAGAACTTACAAGAAAAGAACTTGAAGGACAAAAGGAAGAAGCCAAAAAGCAAAACAAAACCTTATTAAAACGGGAGTTTAATACAATGTATTTCAATTTTTTGGCATCAAATAGAGATATAATCAACGAAATGCGAGATAAAAATCATGTAGGCCAGACTTATATAAAATATCTCAATACAATATTAGCATCATATCGCAATTATTCTTATGAGGATACGGATCAAATTAAGAAAGCCTATTTACAGATGTATGAAGAACAAAGGGAACATCTTAGCTATTACTTTAAAAGCTTACATAATCTAATGCATTTCATTAATAATAGTATAGAAATAAATTCCACTGAAAAAACAGCATATTTTAGCATATTAATGAGCCAATTATCAGATTATGAAATCGTACTGTTCTTCTACGACAACATTTACAGAAATTCAGACCATCTCATTAAAACATTAATAGAACATTATTCACTATTTTACAAATTTCCAGATGATTTACTTATTAATCAATTAGACAAATCTCAATATGATGCTTCCGCATATGGAATATGAGAATATATAGACAGAAGCCGGAGCACTAAACTCCGGCTTTCTAATTGATTAGCCCTTTGGATTTTAAACGATTTATTATCTCGGTGTAAAGATACTCTATATCTCCACTAAAATCCCCATAGTTCTGATAGAGAAACACGACATCCGCGCAGTTGTCGGAAATCGTGCTCTTAGACTGAATGCCAAGCACCCTTGACATCTCCTCACGTAATCCTGCAGTCATCTTTCCACCAGCAAGTGAGCTTGGAGAAAACAGGTACAGGATAATAAAGATGAATTTCTTTCGTTGTGTCACACTATCAATGTTAGGAGGGCATCCCCTCTCATTCAACAACCCAATGAATATCCTATAAATTTCATAGATAAGGCTTTTGTCTTTCAAAATCGGTGAGGTCAAAACGTTTTCTTCCTCTGATAATTCAGATTTCTCAATGCGAATCTTTTTAAGACGAATTATTTTATTAAAATCCAATTCCATAGCACGATTATTTAAAAAGTAAATAGTATATTTGCATCATAATCGTGTAAGATTTGGGGAGGATAATATTAGATGTTGGTCGTGCGGCATTAATACTATCCTCTTTTCTATTTATATCTCCATTCAAAACCTTTTGATATTCTTTGCTTGCCATTACAACATCTTCCTTTTTGTTTAGTATTGAGGGTTATTACCTTTTCCCGTGCATCTTCTCACGGAGTTGGTTTAAATTCATTTTTTTATTTTAAAATCGAGTTAATATGTGTACTTTTTCATATATTTACGGCAAAACAATAACACACGATTATGAACCATGATGTATTTATAAGTTATTCATCTCATAAACAGTAAGGCTGCACAGGCTATTTGTCATACATTGGAACAACACAAAATAAGATGTTGGATTGCTCCTCGCGATATTCCTTCTGGATCAGAATATTCGGATATAATTGATGCAGCAATAATTAATTGCAAAGTATTCATAATCATATTTTCAGAATCATCATCCACATCGCTATGGGTTAAAGGCGAGCTTAATGCTGCATTTACCGAACAAAAGTATATAATCCCATTTCGCATTGATGATACACGCTTGACTGGCGGAAATCGCGTCATCTTAAATCAGTTTCATTGGATTGATGCTTACCCAGATTACGAGCAAAAATTTGCCGAGTTAGTCGAGTCAGTATCACGTATCATTGGAAAGCCGAAAAACGAACCTCAACAAGTAAATATCCCTCCAGTTGCAAATTTAGAACAAGCTATAAGATTCATAGGTCGTAATGAGCCTTGCCCATGTGGTAGTGGCAAAAAATACAAAAATTGTCATGGAAGTTCACAAAAAGAATAGCGATCCAGACTTGCGCCTAGATCGCCTTTCAAGTACTTCCCGGATAAAGTCGGTGAAGAATATTCCTTCAAGGGGCTTCTCTTGACGTAAGTGATTAATATAGTCCTTTCTCGCTTGGCGGGTCAGGACCGGTTGTGATAATTGTAATGCTTTGGCCGTATCATTTTAAAGGGTTATCATTGTCGTCCTTATCTAGGGAAGAATCCCCGCTTATCTCTATTCCATCATCACAGGCTTCGTTCTCACAGAATGTTTCCTTTTGATGAAATTCACACCAGCCATCACCGAATGAATCTTCATTGGTAAATAGCTTACACTCGCTGCATACTTGATCTTTGTTCATCACCAAATTGATTTGTTTTAATACTGTTATTAGTTAAAGGGCGCATCCGAATAAAGATTAAAGTGTCGAATTTTAAAATTATTGCTGGAATGGATACGCTCTTTCGTTTTTATTGTTATTTTTGCGATTGTCGAATTTTAAAATTTCATTCATTATGTCAGCACTTATAAATGTTGCATCAAATCTATACATGCCTTCTAGTGATATCTTCGGTCTATACAATAGAGAAATTGTCCACAAGTTATTGGTAAACGTCCAATATGATTTTTCCTTATCATTACAAAAGGCGGTGGATATGTCTATTATGTATATGATAGATTACCGTCCAGGAAACCCTCAGTGCTGTAAAATTCCAGATGGGTACTTAATATTTCTTAGTTCCAAAGGAGACGAATGGTGGAGATGGGTATATCAATTCTCACATGAATATTGCCATAGCTTAATAAACGGAGCATCTTCGGGTGACATTTCTGGGCTTATTTGGTTTGAAGAGACTATGTGTGATCTCTCTTCAATTTACCAATTAAGAAATCTGATTGTTCTTTGCGATAAATCAGTAAATCCTCTGCTACGTGCTCATAAGATAGTTGCCGATCAGTGCCTAGCTGCGAATTTCGGAAAGCCTCAATATAGCTGTCAGGAATATCTATTATCAGTGGCGGACCGGCTTGCAGAATCTGAGTACCATCGGGAAATTTACTCAAATCTATCTGCAACGATGTTCCCCCTATTTGTTGAAAACCCTCACCTATGGAAGATAATTCTTCATTTTGGAGATATGCGTCAGTGGAATTGTTTGAAAGACCTGTTTGCTCATTTACATCAGACAGCTGATGATAGCTATTCAGGCTCACTGAAACGACTGGAGAATTTACTTTTTGCATAATTTATTCCTTTCTATATTTTATTGAACTATTCTACAAATACATTCGATTAGCAACATGAAAAAGGTAATGGCAAAAAGATATTTCCAAAATCGAATTTTCTTTTTAATTCCTTCTTCATACTTTCTATACATCTTGTCAAAAAGTATTTGACAATCATCTTTGTAATACTTAAATTTCTCTTCCACATAGCCTGCAATATCATCAACGATTGCATACTTTATCCTTTCTGGAACAGACATCGGATACCCCCTTTCCCCATAATTCAATTCAGTTATAACGCTATGCCCTACAAGCTCCTCAACACCTCTTATTCTAAATTCCAGTTTGATAGGATTCATACCATCATTGAGATAGTTCCTGAATTTCTTTTCGGCAAGTTTTTCTATTTTCTCACCATTCATTTTTGCCATTCGTTCTATTTTAAGAAAATATGCTTCATCCACAACATAGGCGTTTGAATCAAATTTATATCTAAACTTTATTTCGCTCATATTTATTCAGATTAGAATTAAACTTCCTTTTGGGTTATCAACATCTCTGCCTTGTATCGTTTTCCTTTATGAGTAAACTCGGTGCTTAATGTCGTTTTTGCTGAATTAGCATCTATCGCCATGCTGGATATAGTAATAAGGCTAAATTGACCAATTTTGAGCTTATCTTCTGACTTGGTACTATTGATATATTCAGATAATTTGATATCGATCTGCTCTTGAGACAAAGGTTGATTGGCTTGCCATTCGGCACCAGCCATAAAATCTTTTTGCGTCTCTTTGTATAAAACGCCTCTATCATCAGGATCATATAGCCCATCAGCGTATTCTTTTGCTGCTTTCTCTAATGTCTGTTTCATATCTTGTTTTCGTTATTAGTTAATCTTCATATTCATTATCATAGCAATTACATTCATCAGGATATTCCGCACCACAATTTTTGCAATACAATTCATGTTCTTCTTTTACGCAAAAACCTACGTACCAGCAAAGCCAACCCATCTCAAAAGCCCAATCACGCCAACCGATATTATTTTGATTAGCATAAATGATGATATATGGAAGAAGCGTAATCTTCTTTAATAATCTTGCAGCTTTGAATTTCACTTTCCTTACATTCATAATGTTCCTTTTTCTTATTGTTTTACTCTATTCTATTTAAAATCTCTTTCTGTATAACCTCTTTCGCGTTAAAGTGAAAAAGGCCTTTTTTCAACCGTCTAACATCCTGCATCGGCATTTCATTTATGTAGAAGTAAAAAGCTTCATACGGATCACTGAAATTTCTTGCAAGCGCATTATTAGGCTTGTTGTTCATGTATCGTTCAACGGCGACAATCATACGCTTTGCATAGCCAGGAAACATCTTAAACTCCGTCTGCATCTGCTTGCATCCTGCAAGGGGACAACCAACACAACCATGACGGGAAAGATTATAGGGTGCATCGTAGTACTTGGAATACGGAAGACCGTATTTAAGAATGTAGTTCCAAACGTCACTTTCCGACCAGTTTAGAATCGGCAGAATGTGTTTCGCTCCTTTCATCCACTTACGCGCATCGCATTGTTCTGGTTCATATAATGCCCTCGATTGGCTTTCTTCTGCCCTCATTCCCTCGATTGTACGCTGACCGATACCGTATTGTTCCTTCAACTTTTCACAGCAAAAACGCCTCATTCTGCCGGGCAAACCTTTAGTTTCTATCAACTGAAAAAAAGATTGCTTCGGTTGAAGTATCCGAACCTGTGAATAATTCTTCTTTATAAAACTGATTGTGCCAGGTGGATCAACCGTTGTATTTGCGTAAGAAGCATTATACTTTATGCCGGAACGTTCTGCAAGGTCGAGAATTACAACGCTATCTTTGCCACCGGAAAAGCCTAAACACATCGGATCGTCACGTTCCATACTACGGAGGAAATCGATTGATTGCTGTATTTTCTTTTCTAAAGTCATATATTTAAATTATATTTTTATATTTGTAGGACTAAAATAAAATCCAATAAAATGTACGCTATTATCACACAAAATGATCGATCTGCATGGAAAGACAAAACAGGAGAATTGTATCATCATCCTAAACGCTATCTAAAACTGTTAAAGCCTGGCACTAAAATCATCTACTACAAAGGTCGTTTACAGGAGAAAAAATATGGAAAGTTTCGTCCTACTGTAAAACCGTATTATTTCGGTATAGGAGAAATAGGCAATCAATATATCGACCCTGAATCAACTAAAAATGACTATTACTCTGAAATAATAAACTACCAAGCATTCGACATACCTATTTTTATAAAGGATCATAACGGACAATATTTAGAAGAAATTCCAGATTCACGTAAAAGCAATTATTGGAGAGATGCTGTACGTATCATAACCAAAGAGGTATATGATAAAATATTGTCATTATCCAATATCAATTACAACATAGATAACGTTGAAACAGAATTCACAACTACCATTACTGAAGGCAAAACGAAAAAGATTTATTCAACCAAATATGAAAGAAATCCAAAGTTACGCCAACAAGCCTTAGACATTCATGGTTATTCATGCTCTATATGTGGATTCAATTTCCTTGAAAGATATGGTGAAATTGGACGTGGTTTTATTCATGTACATCATGTTAATCCACTCTCCCAGACAGGTGAACAAATTGTTGATCCGAAAACTGATCTAGTTCCTGTATGTCCCAATTGTCACAGTATGATTCATAGGGATAAAAATCACATTCTAACAATTGAAGAATTGAAACTAATATTCAATATGAATTGAAAAGTAGATTAGCTATATTTGCACCGTTATACGTTAATTGGTAGTTTCATAAAGCACATCCACATAGTCTTGCCATGTCTTCCGGTGGTGTGACCGAACAACGGCTGCCGTCCGATGGCTTTCAACACTTCTCTAACCGTTATCTGGTCTTCATTCCATTTGAAAATGAGAACGCCGTAATCTTCAAGTACTCGAAAGCATTCATCAATTCCTTTTTTTATCACCCTTGGCCAATCTTCGGGAAGTTTACCGTACTTCTTGACCAACCAACTATTTTTGCCAGCCTTTAGAAGATGGGGAGGGTCAAAGACTACCAGCTTAAAGGATTCATCCAAGAATGGCATATCGGTAAAGTCAGATACAATATCCGGATGAACTTTCAGACTTCGACCATCACAAAGAGTATGCTCTTCGTCTCTGATGTCAGCATACAAGGCCAAAGGATTATTCTTATCGAACCAGAACATTCGGCTACCGCAACAGGCGTCTAATATGATTTTCATTTCACTCATTATTTCTTAGTTATGAATTAAGTTTCTCAATAAATTCATTAAGTCGTTTTGCTGAATAATCAGTGCCACCAATAATAAAGTAACCATCTGTTGCAAATTTGAATGCCTCAATAGCTTTATTATTTTGCCAATCCACACCAGCAATGAAGGCTTCTTCCATATCACTGGTATTGATATCATCGTTAATCATTCTTTTGGTCTTTTGCACATAATCTCGTGCAGCTTTTTGTTTTTTTCTCATATTGGTACTGATTTGAACCATACGGCAGACATTCAACCACCGCATGGCAATGTAATTACTCTACTATCATCCAGTCGTTGGCAAGCATATCCGTCTGTGATGCAAGCCAACCGTTTACAACTGTTCCATCAGCAGCTTTCATACATAAGTATGCAGTAAATTTGATTTTATCAGCTTCGGAATCTCCGTAATTATCGGATACCCATCTTTTGAATGATTCAGGTAATGATTTAACCTGATTTACGATCATATTAGTAGGCAAGCTATCTTCCGGACGTTGAAAAATAAACATGCCTTTTCCGTTCCATCCTTGCCGAGTAACAAGTCTTCCTCTTTGAATGGAATTAAGAGCTTGACCGAAAGAGCCAACCTCACCGATTGTTAATTCTTCGTTTTCCGAAGCGCCTATGACATAGGCCGTTTCAACCTCACCTTTGGTATAGTTGCCACTCTGATTACATAACTTTGCTGAATATTCAGCTGATTTTTCATCTAATGTTTTCATCTTAATCTATATTTTTCGTTAAACATTGAATCTGCTTCTTGAAACTGTTTCGTAAAGCGGTTCTCTTTATATTTTCTCGGCGAAGCACATCCCACTATCAAAGCGAGAATAGCACATATTAATAGTATTTTCTTCATTCCTTATCAAGTTATGATTAAAATGGTAAATCATCTTTTGTATCATATTTATCCAAAAACGCCTGCGCATCCTTTACTTGCCTACCTGTATATTCATCAGGACTATTCACTATACGCAAGCTGTTTTCATACTCCTGAATGCCAGCAGCTAGGAAGTCTTTACTGTCTACAAACTGCTTTGCCTTTTCAAGTACATCGACGGCTTTCTCACCGTCACCGACTTCCAACTCAATACCAACTACTTCATTCTGGTAATTGCCAAGATTGAAACATTTTTGATAATAAATCTTTGTTGCTTTCATTTTCTTTATTCTATTAGTTTATAATGCTAATTTTGGTTCTCGCATAACGTTTGATACACGTTCACAGGCTGTATTGTAATGCTTTCCTAAATTCTCAAAGCCAATAAAATGTCTATTAGTATTTATACAGGCTACCGCAGTGGTACCACTTCCTATGCAATTATCCAGGACGGTTTCACCATCATTAGTGTAGGTTAGAACCAAGTACTCCAAAAGTTTCAGCGGCTTTTGATTAGGATGAAGTGAAGAGTTTTGTGTATCTGTTTTGAAGACTTGTATACTACGCGGATACCTTTCTGTTGAATCATAGTAGTAATCTTGATTCATTGTCCCATACACTTCCGTCTGACATTTTTTTGATCTGAAAGTTTTCTTTCTTTCATGGGAGAATGTCTTTTGAGGATTATAAGTACATTGTTTTTTATAAAATACACTTATAAGTTCATGATTCCGCATTGGTTGTTTTTTAGCATTAAGAAAGCCAACCCCTTTTACTTTATCCCATACCCAATCATATTTATACCACTCAATATTACTTAGTCTTAAATAGCTGGAAAAAGGTTCCGCACCAAACAATACAATAGCCCCATTGTCTTTAATGATACGTTTATATTGCTCCCATAGAGGTTCGAAAGGTATTATCATATCCCAACTACATTGTGTGGTTCCATACGGTAGATCGCATATTATAGCATCAATGCTTTTATCAGGAATACGTTTCATTCCTTCAAGACAGTCTTCATTATAGATTTTATCTAATTCAATCTCACACATAGCTTATTGGAATAACGCCTGTTGGACTCGTGATAGTATTAACCTGTTGGCGTTTGAATAGAAATCTTTTTTTATTTCAAACCCATACGCTTTACGTCCTAATTGAGCGGCAGCCAGTAAGGTTGAACCACTTCCGGCACATGGATCAATTACGACATCGCCTTTATCGGTAAAGATTTCTATTAGCCTACGAAGAAGTGGAACCGGTTTCTGTGTTGGATGCACTTTTGGCGTTTCATTGTCTCTTACCCAATCAAAGCAGTTGAATATCATCCGACCGTCATTATTGAACTTTGGAAGTTTTTCACGATAAAGTAGTAAACCGTACTCACAGTTTCCTACTACTTTCATGTTTGCCTTTAAGACTTGTGCGGAGAAATCTTTCCGGAATACAAGATTAATGTAATTATTTAACCCATATCTCTTTCCTAATTCAATGTATCGGAATTGATCTTCAAACTCACAGAAAATTATCATACAAGGCGCCTTACCTTTATCCTTTGGTTCTTTTACAAGCATTTGACTACAAAAGTGCATAAACTCTGCCGGGCGAAAATCTTTATCGGTATCAAAGAATTCTTTACCCGCCTTATCGCTTTCTCCATTCTTATTATCACCATCTACATACCATGAAGGGTTAGAGGCATAGGCATTATTTCCTAGATTGTAGGGAACATCAGCTATGATTAGCTGCGCTTTCGGGATTCCATAAACTTTGTAGTTCTGGAAATGGTCATTATACAATTCTACATTTTTCATTGTATCATATAAAAGTTCGTAAACAATCAGCTATCCAGTAGATAACAAAATAAAAAGCCGCATATATCGCTATGATAGATACGGCTGCAATTAGGTATTTTAAAGTTTTCATCGTCTGCTTTTCCCTTTAATTTCTATTACGTTAAACAATTCATTGATTCGGTCTGCGATATATTCCCCATATTTAGGTTCAAACTCTTCCGGCTGCATATTGGTAGTTATAAACGTTTTGCATATCCTACGATTGTCATATCTGGATTGGATAATATACTGTATTATATCCATTTCAGAACCAAAGTATTTTACCCTTGGTTCTTTTCCTACTTCGTCAATACCTAGGGCTATGCCGTTTAACCCATCGTATTTAGAAATACCATCAACTCCCTTTCTGGTGTATTGATTGGAAATGAACGTAGCAGATTCAATAGGGAATCCACCAGATAAGTAATATCCGGTTTCGTCCTTACCGTTGCTATACCTGTCGTACAATTGGATAATTTTTAATATCGTGGATTTACCAGTTCCAACAGGGCCATACAGTAATAAACCTTTGTTGCTATCTAGTTTTTCTGATCCCTTGATGAGATATAAAAAAAGCTCGTTCATAAACTCACGATTTCTTTCATCAACAGTGAATTCAGGACATGCCAATAAACAGCACCTACGGAAAAGAGCTGAAGAATTCCTGAAAGCAACTGCATCATAACTTGACCGTCCGAACTTTAACGGCACACTCTGAGGATTGATCTGATTTCCGATTGTTTCCATGCTTCAAATTTAACCATTCTTGATAATCTCGTTCAGTTCCCGTAAATACAACCCCAGTCCAATTGGATTCAATTGCTCTTTCAATCTGCCGGATGGCAAACTCTTCTTCGAATTTTGAAAGTTTATCCAGTGAAAGCTGCAAAGCGTAATTGAGTTTCTTCTTCCACTTAGGACTTTGCCGAAGTGTTTCCCATGCAGACATGAAAGCAATCGAAGAGAATGGATAAACTAGTGGTTTAGAATCTCCTTCTTCTTTCTTTGATTTCTTAGGCTTTTCGGGTGGGGGGCTCTCGTGCGTATGCGCGAGACTCTCTTCTTGTTTTATGTTTATATTATCTATAATAGGTGGAAAATGCGTTTCATCTGTAATATAGACAGATGATATTACAGATGATGCTTTATTATCATCTAAGCATTTTACAGGTGATTCTACAGATGATATTTCAGTAGAAATGTCAATTAGTGCTTCTTTATTTTCCTTTATATCACCTGTAGAATCATCTGTACTTTCATCTGTAATATACTTAGATGATATTTCAGTAGTAAACGAATAATAACAGCCTATCCGCTTATCTTTAGTAGACTTGAAATATATCAATCCAGCTTCATTCAAATCACTTCTAGACTTTATTAAAGTTTTCTCTGACATACTCAAAAGAGAACATAAATCAGAGTTTTTCTTTTTAAATACCTCTTTCCACTTCATTTCATTACATATAGCTACAAGCTCGTGATAAAGAGCCTGGGAAGCTGTAGTGAGGTAAGTATCATCCCGAACCTTGCGGAGTTTGGAGATTAATTGGTAGCTGTTCATTTCGCTTTATAATAGATGCACATTACTTTTCTTACATTACAATTAGGTTGAGGTACATAGGTCTTAGTAGCCGGACAAAGATAGTTGTAGGAATCATGAGGAATACCGTGAACACACTTTGTACAATCCGGGAACCGTATGATTTTCGGAGGTGGTGATTTCTTTGCCATAATTAAAACCTTATGTTAGTTAATTGTCTGCCTTTAGAAAAAACTGCCCATTTGCCGTTACCACCGTCAACAAGCCGTAAATCAGACACCTCACCGAATCGCTTGATATTGCCACATAAATCGACAAACCACCCAGTTTCTTTTGACGGGTGTGGACGTATTGCCCGGCCTACTATCTGATAATACATTGCAAGTGACATCGTAGGGCGTGCCATGACGATAGTATCAAGCTCTGGATAATCAAATCCGGTAGTAAGTACTCCAACATTGGCAACTACCGGTATTTCTCCGGCTTTAAACTGCCTGAGTATCATTTCACGGGTAGACTTTGGAGTATCACCGGAAACAATAGCACAACCAGGTATAGACATCGTTAACCGTTCAGCTTCTTTTAGAAACCGGGTGAAGACTAAGATACCTTTCCTCTTTCCTCCTTGTATTGGATTCATCAGCCGTTGAACGATGTGGACCAGATATCCGTAGAAGTCGATTCGTTCGTATTCTCGTTGAACTGACTTATCGGTATAGTCGGCACCAGTGGTATTCGTTTTCAAGTTTAATTCGTTCCAGCCGATAGGATTCATTGGGTAGTAGTTCAGCTTTGCCAAGTAACCCATATCCAACAGAGTAGATACCTGAACATGGTAAATGACATCATAGAAGATATGAGGCTTTGTCCGGGTGATGAACTTCAACATAGAACCGAAATCACGACTGGACGACAAACGGTAAGGGGTTGCTGTTAGCCCAAGAACCTTACAGTTTAAGATAGATAGAAAGTCCTTGTACATTCCCTCTTTAGGATTAACTAGGTGGCATTCATCTATTATTATGTTCTTGAAATGGTTGAATAGTTCGGGATGTCCTTTTACTGATCCGATAGTGGCGAACGTTATTCTTGAAATCTCTTTTGAATTGAACGATGCTGAATAAATAGAGCAATCAAGAATACCGTATGAGCATAGCTTTTTGAAGTTCTGTTCCAATATTTCTTTCGACGGCTGAAACACCAAGGTGTGACCGTCAAGCCGTGACGCAATATCAGCTATTATGAGGGACTTACCACTTCCGGTAGGCAACACCATGATAGCGTTGGTTTTCTTCTTTGTGTCTTGAAAGAAGGTTGCTGCGGCATCAGAGGCTTTCTGTTGATAATCACGCAAGACAAAACTCATATTCCTTTCTCCTTTCTAAGTTTCTTATTAAGTGCTTTGTAATACTTGATTAGTTGTTCGTACTCAAAATCGGTCATCTTAAAAGTACCAGCAGCTTTCATTTTCAGTAAGTCAAATCTCTGTTGCCCGATTTTGGCTATCAGATTTACCCGATAGCCCTCCAAATGGTCCGCTTTGAAGCGGTTACAGTGACGGCATTCAGCATGGCAATTATCTTCATCGAACCGTGTTGCCAAATGCGTGCGGCTGAAATAATGACCGTTATCCGCCTGTTCAAACGGTTTTATTTGCCCGCAACTGATACAGCGGAAATACCCGTTTGGCATACAATCACGAAGCCGGATGAAAAGGGAAAACTCCTTGTCGAGTTTAGCTTTCAAATCCGGCTTCTTCTTTACTGTTATCCCTGCTTTATCAAACAATGGTAAAGGCTTGTCTTTCTTCTTAGCCTTAGTTCTTTTTATGTAATATGGCATTCTACTATTGGTTTACATAGTTCAACAACTCGTTTGCAATCCTCTACATCAAACATTCCGATATGGCAAACTTCACGTGGTATGTTCAGTTTGTTAGACAACCATAAATAAGCCTTACTTCTGTTTGAGGTATTGGAAATGTGTTTCTTCCAAATCTTATTGATTAGGCCCGTTTTCGCTATTTGATCGAAATAGAGATGGGCTTCTTTCTTGGCTTCCCTCAATTCCGCATTTGCCAAACGCCCTAACGCTTGGCCTGTACCCTTATGTACTCCGACATAAGCCCTGCAATCACGACAGAGGTAAATCATGCCGTAGGAACGTCCGTAGATTATGGAACTATCCACGTATTCAGTAGGCTTATCGCAATAAGGGCAAATCTTACCAGTTAATATTTCATTCATCGTTTACCAATTAAAAGCCCCGAAGCGTATTCTCCGGGGCGTTACAACAACTCTTCAGATACTTCATAGAAACACTTATACCCATTTCGGCGTCTTTCCGTCGTGTATAGCCGGATCAACCGGCAGCCCGTATATGTATAAGCTTATTTGTTCCTATTTCTTCTTCGACCATCATAAAGGCTTGTGGTGGTAGCAGGATTCGAACCTGCATGATAGGAGTTGTTTTTACTATTACATTCAAAACAGCCATGCCCGTTACTTTTACAAACTTAGCTTAGATTCAACCTATCTATAAACATGTCACTTTGGCGTCTACCAATTCCGCCATACCACCAACCATTTTATACTTCAATGATTACGATGTTCGGTGCAATCTGTCTGATTTGTTCCAGCTGTTCATCAATTACCTTATTCTTGTATTCTTCAATGGCTTCATTTGCACCAGCGGACACAAGAGAAAGAGAAACATCCCGACCATCAACATCTGCGTAAATCTCGACCTCAATTTCTTCGCAAGCAAATCCTTTGAAAAGAGGGATATGGAGTTTGAAAGACTTCGGCAGGTTAGAATCGACCACCTGAGAATAGTTGTCCGTCTTGCTTCCGTTTTCTTCCTTACTACGCTCGATATCTTGATTTACCTTTGCCTTGAAATTCTTCAAGGTAGATACAAGAACCATGTTTTGTGACTTATCGGCAAAGAAAGCTCGGTGCATCTTGATGAATTGAGAAAGTTTAATCGGGTCCCACTTTTTATCAGTATTGATACCGAATTCTCTCATCTCTTTGGATGCTTCCAACTCACCCACTATACTTGCTTGATAAAAACTTGTTTCGTCAATAGTGAGATAAATACGCATATTGTCACGACTTACAAGAATGTTGGACGCTTTTTGATTAATAAGCTCAACACGCTTTTCCAACCATCTGAAAGGGGTTTCAATAGTTCCACTAATTCCTACTTTTTCGGGTGCTTTTGGGTCAAGTGCCTTAGGTGCACTCCCTTCTCTTAATACTACTTCAATTGGCGTACCGTTATAATCCTTCGGTACTACCACGTTCAATTTGTTTTCGCTCATGATTCCGTTCCTGTTCTACGATTAATATTAAAAATGGTCTTCTGCATTTCTTGTGGCATGATTGGACGAGAATAAACAAGTTCGCCAAGCCTATTATAATACCCTGCCATTTTCTCGTCATGGTCAAGTATCTTCACGCATTCTTCATGTGGAACATACTCTGTGCCTTTCTTGATATTCTCAAGAAGCGTCTGCTTCTCTTCATTAAGGGGTTTAAGTTGTTCCTTATAGCCATCGGCAACTTCTTTCTTCTCTACCTCAATATCGTTTATCTTGATAGAGGTTTCAGCTAATAATTCTTTCTTTTGAGATAACTCCTCCGGTGTGAAGCGGTGAGTATATCCGATTTCTTCTACGGCATCTGCGTTATCTTGCAGGAATTGCCATCTATCCTTTTCGGGGATTTCTTGACCTAAAAATTTTTTCCATGATTTTAAATAAATTCTTTATTACGTTCTACTACTTGCTGGGCGTATATCAACATCTGTTGTTCGTTTGCAGCAGGTAGGTATATGCTTGCGACTGATATACTCCAATTTCTAAAGCGGTCAATAGAGAGTGTCATTTCACCTGTTGATAGTTCAGCAGAACTACGCAGGTAGGTTACTTCCTTTCCAACCTTATTGACCGTCTTTCGTTCAAATAAATCACGGTTGCAAGTCCTTTTATAGAAGTCTACTTTAGCTTCGTCAAGGCTGCAACCGTATTCACTACCGAAATACCCTAAAAGTAAGTGTAAATAGCTATTCTGAGCCAGTGTACGATTAGGTAGCTTCTTCTTCACCTCGACTACCGCACGCTCGGAAAATAGCTTATTTACATACTCCTTGAATTTTGGTATGTCGTATTCGTTTTTAAGATTGAACAACATCTAACCCAAAGATTTTCTGATCGGTGATTAACTCTCTGTTTTCTTCCAGGAACCGGATAAACTCTTCACAATGATTAGTGAGAATCGGTATATCACGTTCTGGATTAAACACATAGGTTTCAGTATAACTGCCTACTGGGTAACCGACTTTATTGAACTCTACAATATTGTACTCAAATGTTCGTATGTCGTTACCGTTTTGCATTAAAGCGTAGGGGTAAACAAGGTGCTGAAAGTGATTTTTGAACTTTCCAACACTGTAACTACCTGTAGTCTTTATGTCGTGGACGGTGGTAGGCATCAGTTCGTCAATCAGACCATAAACCAATACGTTACCGAATGCAGTAGGTAGGATTGCTTCTACTCTTTGTTGAGTCAATGCACCTTTGAAGTAGTTGGCAAACTCAGTACATAGCGATACAGGGAAAGTAAATGTGCAGTTGTTATAGATAGCACGATACCACATATTGCTATTATCGTCTGTTACACGTTCTACCTCTATGTCTTTAGGTTTCCGGTTCTCTATGAGAGCATCTACCAGTTCATTAAAGCAAGTGCCTTTGTCTGCTGCTTCGCTATCGAACGGCTTGCGGTTAATCCGGTCTATCAGTTCATGAAACTGCAACTCGTGAAATTCTTCAGGGGAATGGGGAGGATTTTCACTCCATCCCCAGTACTTTTCCCAAACAATATCACTATTCAAATACCCCAAAAAAGAATCAAGGATAGTGGCATAGAAACGATACTTAGGCTGCTGGTTCATACTTCTTATCAGCGTTAAGTTTCAGATTAAGAGCCTTTGCCTTACTGTTTATGAGTTGAGCTGCCATAGCCTTAGAACTACCTACGTGATCGAAGCTGTCAATCTGGGCAATAAAGTTGTTTGCGGATTCAGCATCAGTAATAAGCTCTATCTGCTCTTTGATCTCTTCAATTACCTTTTCGTACTTCTCGGTTTCAGCTTTCTTTGCTGCCAACATAGTAAGATAAGGATTAATAACCCGTGAAGCTATGTAATCATTCTTTGCTATTGGTTTACCGCTCGCATCTATGATGGTAGGTACTTCCATAACAGAGGGAAGGTTACAAGTATTCTTACCATCATTTCTACTTGTCGGATCGAAAGTAATAGTACGTCTTTGGCGCCCATTCTCACTTTTCATCTCAAGATAGCCAAGCAAATCAAGCTCAGTAACAATTGAATTGTAAGACTTTTCACGCAAAGCAGGGATAAATACTGTATCATCACCCTCTTTGCGAGTATCACGGTGAGCGACAAAAATCACATTTTTATTGAGCGAAGAGAGAGTTCTTGTCATCCAAGAAAATTCAGCGTTGATACCTCCCCAATCTCTAATACTTGGCTGACGTGTACCACATTTATAAGTAATAATAAAGTCCATCATTTTACCGATGGTATCTATAACAATTGTCTGATAGCCGGATAAATCTTCTTGCAACACTTGTTGTACATCATTCCAAGAAGTTATCTGAACTGTGTCAATACCATCTAAATGTGCCATATTTACACGCTTTACACCGTTGTCGAAGTCCAACAATAAGGGCTTTGGTGCACTGAGGGCGACTGTTGTTTTACCCATACCTGCTTGACCGTACAACATCATCTTGATTGTCGTAGGTATTACTAATTCGTTTGCTTTCTTAATCAAGCTCATAATCATTATTATTAAAAGGGTTAATAAATTATTTATATTCACTAATAATCTCTCTGACTTCAGCATTTGCCAAAGGAGAGAGATTCTTTGTCACATTACACTTTAAGGCTGCCGCTTCAAGCTCAAGTACAGATAGACGGCATTTTGAATTATTACCCTTTCCATAGTCTTTGTTTCTTTCCACTACACCAGCCTTAATCCATTCTTTGACCACTACTTCTCCGTACTTTCGTCCAGCTTCTCTTAGGGAGATGTATTTCGGTTCTTCGCCAAGTTCTATGCTTTTTTTCTTTTCTCCAATTTTAGAGACTCCATCTATAAGACGATCCAACACCTCACTTTGAATTGCATATATCATGTTTCTAACCTCCTTATTCTTTCAATTTGTTCAACTCTTGATCTTCTAGATCTCCTCATATCACCCTGTTCGTGGTAAAGTGATAGAGAGAACACACATAGCAAACAGCAGGCAACCACCGCCCGACCAATCGGTGAAAAATCCATCGTGAACTTCGTACCGGTTATTCGTTCGTAAAGCATTGTAGCCAGTTCCCTGCCGTTTCTCACATGAAGGATGGTAAAAGCCATTTGCAGTTGATTATTTATTGTGCTAATTGCCCTGCACTTCATTGAGGCTATTTCCTTTTTTTCATACCCTTGTGCGTACATCCGTGCTGTAATCTCGCATTCAGGCGTAAGCTCCGTTAATACTCGTTCCATAATCGTGTAAGTTGAGTATTAGTAATTCCGGACCACGTCAATATATCCGGCTTCCCTGTTTGATATTACCGAGTATAAGGACTGTTCTTTTTCGATTATCCGGTCAATTCTTGCTAAGCGGTTAAGGTCCGCTGTACATCTGCGAAGCTGAACGAGTAACATATCACTAAAATCATAGCGTACATAATCCTCTTTCTTTTTTAGCTTCTTCTTGATTTGCTTTCTTTCTTCTAATTCCTTTGCCATAATAATTAAATTATTGATTAGTAAATAGTGGATGATAGAGGAATCGAACCTCTCTCAATCGTGATAATTGGTTGCGCAACATGAAGCTCTAACCGATAAGCTAATCATCTAATTAAAAAAGGCATACTATCTTCGCAGACCGTACACCTGTACAACACAAACACAAAATAAAACACGATAAAACAATAGTTTATATAGTTCTTTCTTTTAAATTCTTATCTTTGTAATAATGCATGCGCGAGCATTTGATTTATCGCTTGAAAATTGCCGCTTTTCTAAGGTGAGTGCAGCGGCATTCACCTTTTTATTCCTTTCTTTCTTCTACTAGTTAATTACATTCCACTCACTTTCCATTATCACAGACCCACACTTATTACAGCTATGCAAGAAGGTTGGAAACGGTTCGGTAGTATAGTCTTCGACTGCTATTTCAATACTTCCACACTCTGGGCATTCAATCTTTACTTCCTTGATACCGAGGTAATCCCAAAAGGATAGCTTACCTTTAGCCGGTATTGGTTCAGGAAATAAGATGGGATTAGTCAATACCCAATTATACACACCTTTATCCGCCCAAATGGATGGATGGTTTTGCACACAGTCTACAATCTCCACACTACCGATGATGGAGCCAAAAGGAAGATCGTTGAAACATATACGACTCATAGGTGTATTAAGCACCTTTAATCTTTGATTTGGCTGTAAGCATCCAAACTTGGCAATATCGCCCTTTGCGCTTGAATGTATCAGCACACGTCCACGGAAATTTGTTTGCCAGCTCCGGTTCTCAATATTCTTGATACCGTGGACTATCAAAGAAGCCCACGGTTGCTTTATTGTTATTGCTTTCATTTCTTGTTGGATTTACACAAACCTTGAATATCTTTCAAAGATTTGCAAGTTTTAATACATATCTTTTTTTCTTAATATCAAGATCGGCCAACTAATTCGCCATAAGCTATTCTAACGAAAAAAAAGCAACCGATACATATAATGCCTATTATGGTAACAGACATAGATTTCATTGGGCTATATGTAGTTATTGCCCCATATAGCATACCAATAGCGCATATAGCTAAAAGTATGGATAAAACAAACTGGATTAGTTTCATATTCAATCCTCCTTTTCTACTTTAAAGCCCTTATCTTCGAGATAGCTAATTATAGTATCTTCACTTATTTGATTTAAAACTTCCGTTTCATCCATTTCAGAAACCAAACTAGATGTACCGAAATACTCCACACAATCAGATGCATTTACAAGTGATAGCAAGCTATCAGCATCTACTTTTGAATAATAATGTGACATAATCGTATAATTTAAAATTTGTGCCCTATCTGATTCTCACTATCAGTTGCCAGTTTCAAGCTGTCAATAGGGCTATATGTTAAATCACTTAGATAGCGTTATAGCTCGCCTAACCTGCTATATGCTTACTGATAAAGACTTTTCGGACTTCCAAGTGATGTTTATAACTAATTCAAACCTTCAACCAGTCACGGCATTTCTGCTATGGTTGAATTTCTTTTCGTATTAACCAAAATGTCAAAGAACTAATCAATAGTACCCCGTCCGGTTCTCGCTACCGGCTACCGTTCAATCCGTCAACGGGGCTTATAGTTAAGCGTATCGGCTCAATCCTTGAACCTCACAGAGAGCATCATAATCCATATCATCATCTTCACAGGTATCATGTCCTAGAATCGCCTTGTAAGTCTCTATTTCCTCTTGTATCACTTCGATAATGTCAGCCTTACAATCTACGTTGTAGACTCTACAGGCTGTCTGTTCGTCCATATTCTGAACATTGTCCAGATCTCTATATAAAGCGTTTAAGCCCTGTTCTAATTCATATCTTGTCATAGTCCTACAATTTTTATAAGGTTAAACTTCTTGAATGAGCGCCATCCGATAACTTCGGTGTCCCAATAATTGAAAAGGTCATCATTCTTTCGAGAACCGGTACCTTTTATTTTATCATGAATCTCTTCTTCTTTCATGGTGCCAAAAGCCTGTCTTATCTCACCATTCACCTTTTGATAGAAGAACTGAACCGTTCTTTTCTTCATCTCTTTAGCCAACTTGCAAACTTGCCATGCTTTTTTTAGGCAATCTGCAAAATTTTCACCTGTCACTTTAAAGAATCGCCACGCCATTGACATAACCTCTTTCATCTGATTTTTAAAATTCGTGCTCATAATCGTGTATTTTAATATGTATGTACTATTTGATATATCATTTAATCTTCGTTTCTTTGTATCAGATTAATTTGATAGTGCAAATATACTATCTTCTTGCAATATATCGCTAAATATCGCAATAAAATATTGCTATATTGACAATATTTAACATTATGAATAAAATTAATATCGCAAGTTTAAGAAAATCTCTGAAACTTAGACAAAAGGATTTTGGTGAAAAAATCGGTATCAAACAAGCCTATTTGTCAGAAATAGAAAGTGGCAAAAAGCCTCTAACAGAAGAGTTATATAATAATATTATAGAAGTATTTGGTATGGATAAAGTCTCTGAATACTTTATCAACACAGACAATAGCGATATTATCGCAAATAGCAATACAAACGAAGCAATTCCAATAAACCAAAACTACATTATAAACGTACCCCTAGTGAACCAATACGCACAAGCAGGATATTTATGCGGCTATGAAGATGCCACATATATGGCAACTTTACCTACTATACCTTTTATAGTAGATCATGAGGCCCAAGGAAATTATGTCGCCTTTGAAGTAAAAGGTGACAGCATGAATGACGGAACTGAAGACAGCTATCTGGAAGGTGATCGTCTTCTTTGCCGAGAGATACAATCTCATTTATGGGTAACGTCCAAGTTACATATTAGAAAATGGGATTTCGTCATCGTTCACCAAGAAGGAATACTTGTCAAAAGAATAATAGACCATAATGTAGATAGCCATACAATTACAATACATTCTTTGAATGATATGTATCCAGATAGGGTTATTGATCTTACGGAAGTAAAACAGATTTTTAATGTGATCGAGTTACAAAGACCAAGACGAAGGTAATATTCAATTAATAGTAAACATTAGAAAAACTTCTCTATATAAAAACACTCAAAATAAAAAATTACTAGAGATAGAACACAATGGAAAACTTTACAATAAATTCGGTAAGAGATTTCATATCTATATTAGATGAAAGAAATATAAAACCTGATATTGATTTCTTTAGAGGTCATTCCGATATTAATTATAAACTCATACCTTCTATTGGTAGGCTTTTTCCAAAAGATTTAGAAAGGACCAAAGATTTTGAGCAAGACATGATGTCTGAATTTAGAAGAATGCATACTCTTCATGTAGATAGGTGTAATAATGAGTTTGAATTACTATTTTTAGCCCAACACCATGGATTACCCACGAGATTACTTGATTGGAGCTATAATCCATTAGTAGCTTTATATTTTGCTGTATGCAGTAACTATGATAAAGACGGATGTGTATATCAATATTTTCCCTCAAGAATGATCTTTGCAGACAATAGAAATCCTTATACTATTGAATCCAATTTTTTAATTAAACCTATTATAACAAATGAAAGATATAAAAACCAAAATAGCGTATTCATAATATATGCAAACCCGACAGAAGAGGAATCTGATGTTTATGCAAAGTATAGAATTCAAGCAGCATATAAGAAACATATTCTTATGAGTTTAAGAAAAATAGGAATAAGCCATAGTTTTATATATCCAACACTAGAAGGACTTTGCAAAGATATTAAACTAACAAAGTTAAATCTATGGAGAATATAAATCTATAATATTTATATTAGACAACACTCGATCAATAAACAACAAAAGAAACTCATAACTATACATATAATCCCTTTTTTTACAGAATAATAAACAAACCAAACGACCTACATGATGAGAAATATTTTACACTTAGTAATCGTCATTCTTTTAATAATTGGATGTAACACTGATAAAAACGATGATGAAATAAATACTTTCGAAATACTTACATTTGATAAACACGAACTAACAATCAATCCAAGCAGCCCTTATCAAACCATGTTTATAAATGCAACAGGGAAATTCAAGATTAAAGTAGAAGGAGTAAAAGATAACGACAGATGGCTATATTACACATTATCGGAAAACGAACTTACGATCAATGCATTATCTAACAATGATGAAGTTGTAAAATCAGCTCTCATCATTATTTATAATGAAGAGAATGCCATATCTGACACACTAAAGATAACTCAACCTATCTACGAAGAAAGAATTGCTCTTATAAAATTTTACAAAGCTCTCAATGGCGATGAATGGACAAAAAATGAAAACTGGTGCAGCGACAAACCAATAAGTGAATGGTATGGAATTAGAGCAATCAACGATGCATTTGTTAGCAGTATTTGGCTTCCTGGCGACGCTTATATAGAAGGAGAGCTACCGTCATGTATAACATCACTTAAAAACCTAAGAGAACTTTGTTTTGAAGGCACAAGAATGAGTGGAAAATTACCTAGCAATATTGGCGACCTCACGAAACTTCAACACATAGCAATTAAAAATTGTAACTTTTCAGGAACCATACCTGAATCTTTGAAGAATTGTAAAGAATTGGAAATTGTCGATCTCTCTCATAATAATTTTTCAGATGCTATTCCAGAGTTCTTCTTCCAATTACCTAGATTACATTCTATAGAGTTGAATCACAATAAATTTGAATCATTTAGTATGAATAGCAACCCAATAGAAGGAGATCTAGTCTACATGTCTATAGATAACAACGAAATATCTTCTTCTATTCCAGAAAACATATTTAAAATAAAAACTATGCAATTTATATATGCGAATGACAACAAAATTAGTGGAACAATCCCTGAGAGCATTGGAGATTCACGAAACCTTATGATATTAAGATTAGAAAACAATAACATTACAGGAAAACTCCCCGAAAGTATGGTAAATCTACAGTTATTAAATGATTTCAGTATTACTAACAATTATATAGATGTCAATAATACCGACTATTTAAAATCCAACTCCAACTACTCCAACTGGAGATTCGGAAATCAAAACAACAATATAAAACCAAATAATTAAAGTAAAACAATGAAAAATATTTTATTTTTAATGATGGCTGCACTAGTGATTATGGGATGCAGTAAAGATTCTACATTCACGGATGATAATGACGACAATAAAGAGATTCCGGAAGTGTCTGTAACAGTAGATGCATCTGATATAAAAGTTGTAAGCGCAACGCTAACAGGGAATGTAAATTCAACAGCACTTGAAGAAGATCGGTTAGGAGTAACCAATTATGGTTTCATCGTATCAAAGAATAGTAATCCAACCAAAGAAAACGGATGGGTTTTAAAAGGAAGCAATATTAAAGGCAATGAATTTTCAGTAATAGCTATGAATTTAGCTCCAACAGAACAATATTATTATGTATCATTCTTTTATGATGGTTCTAAATATTACTACGGAGAAGTTCTTTCTTTCTCAACCAAGAGTTTTAATATGGCTGATTTAAAAGCAAAGGCAAATACAGGTGAAACAGTTGCATCTTTAGAAGGCAAAATTGATTATGATAAAATTGGCTATTTCGATTCTCACAGATTGGGATTTAATATAATTGAAGCAGCCACTATTTATAGACACGAGACGGCTAGTGAAGGAGCAAATTGTACATATAATGCATATATCGATCATTTATCTGCTGAAACAGATTATGATTACTATTTCTTTGTTGAATATATTGATAAAACTAATAAAAAACAGACACTTAAAGGAGAAAATTTGAATTTTCATACAACAAATTTAGAATTGGAAACAGGAATGGTAGATCTTGGTTTATCTGTCTTGTGGGCTGGAGCAAATCTAGGAGCGAGTTCCCCAGAAAGATATGGTGATTTTTTTGCGTGGGGAGAGACTGAAACCAAAGAGAATTTCGAATTATCTAATTATTTATATAAAGACGTTCTCATTGGTATTGAGACTGACCCTCATTGGCCTGGTGGAACTAAATTTTATAATATTTCAGGAACTAATTACGATGCGGCAAATAAAAAAATAGGAAATGGATGGAGGATGCCATCAGAGAAAGAATGTGATGAATTAGCCGATAATTGCGAATGGAAATACATGGCATATAAAAAAACATGGGGATTTCTTGTCACAGGAAGTAATGGTAACCGCATATTTCTTCCTGCTGGTGGAAAAAAATATAATGGTAAGCATGAAAATACAACTAACTATTGTTATGTATGGTCGGGGGATTGTTCAACGAGCAAACATTCAGAAACAGGGAAAATATGTGATGTTTTTGGTGCTTCATATACTATTATAGGTTTAAGCAAAGGAACCAATGAAGGAGTCGAAGCATATTTGGGACTTAATATACGTCCTGTAAAAAATAAAAATTAATCATATTATTAACATTTCAATTTTACCTTAAAAAATAGCAATTGCATAGTAGATCATATACAAGCCGGATTAACCTCCGGCTTTCTCTTTACCCTCCTCTTTGTGAAATACGAAATCAAGAACCTTCCTATTAGCCCGATCAATAATAGACCAGTCCTTTTTGATATAAATATCCGTAACTTTTCTTTCCGAATTTACATGATTTAAACAAGAAGCGACATCATCAACTGATATTCCACAATTATTCCGGGCTATTGTAGCCCAAGAATGCCTAGCCGAATAAAATGTTAGATCAGGAATCCCGACCGCCTTCCCAACCGTTTTTAAATGAAAGTTTATAAGTCTATTGAATTCTATATGACTTTTGTAGCGCATAAAGAAATTGAAAGCCCTATCACCTACTAAATCTTTATAGCGTTCAATATAAGGCAATAGCTCTGGTTCATGTTTAATTGATATGAATGCCTTATCTTCCCTGCGTCCTTTGGTCTTTCTACGTTCATAATCAAAACGACCAAGATTAGGTTTGCCAAGATAATACATGTCAACAGTATTCATTCCAATCATCAAGAAAGACATAACAAAAACATCCCTTGCAATCATAGGGGCTATTTCATTCGTCTCAAATTCAATGATTGATCGAATCTGTTCAACGCTTAAAGCTTTTTTCGTAGTAGGATTGTTTTTGGGTATGGTGTATGCAGAAAAAGGAGAATTAGGAATTCGAATAAGATTTCGCTCCTCATCATTAAACTCTTTCTTTCCGTTTTGAAAAATAGTATGAAGTGTGGTTAAATACAGACACACACCTGTATCTGTCATAACACCTCCATTTCTTGTCTTGTTTGACCGAAGCCATGCCTCGAATTGCTTCAGGTGGCTGCTGGTAAGATCGGTAAAGCTAAAATTCCTATCCCCTACAAAACTTTCAAACTTACTCATCGTTATTTTGTAGGTTGTACCAATTGAACGGCCCGCATCAATAGCTTTTTGCGCAAATAAATACCCATAATCAAACAGGTTTATTTTTGTATTTGATTTACCCTTTAGAAAATTGTCAATATATTCAGCAAGCTGCTTTGCATTATAACTGTCAAGGTTTTCCATACGAGAGAATTCCTGTCTTATTCTAGCCTCTTCTATTACCAAAGAATCATAAATCGGATTATTCCTCTCTTTTAATTCAAAAGTCTTCTTGTTAATCATCTCCATCGAAACATAATGCCTAGTTGGGAGATAAGCGGATTGTCTATTTTGCGTAATCCTTAACTTTACATTCCAAGTATTATCGCTCTTCTTTTGATGCTTTAGAATCGTGTGATTTACTGTTGCCATAATCGTGTGTTTTACAAAATTAGAAATTTCACAATGCTGTTCTTTTTTCGTAAAACAGTTGTAAAACATCTCACGCCAAATATAGTCATAATTTGCTGAATATGAAAATCCGTGTAATATACAGAACCGCATCTGCAAGCGGTTATCATCTGTATATCACACGGATTCAATACTTTTCAGAAACTGATATTCCTTACTTATCCCAAGTAAGATTTGAGCAATTTACTACGATTACTTTGTCTAAGTCTTCTAATTGCTTTTTCTTTAATCTGACGAACGCGCTCACGTGTGAGGCCAAATTTATCGCCGATTTCTTCCAATGTCATTTCTTGCTGTCCGATACCGAAAAACATCTGAATGATTTCTTTTTCTCTATCGGTTAACGTAGAAAGAGCTCTATCAATTTCCCTCGCAAGAGACTCATTAACCAGAGAGCGGTCCGCCATTGGCGAATCATCGTTAACCAACACATCCAACAGGCTGTTATCCTCCCCTTCCACAAAAGGCGCATCCACCGAAATATGACGGCCGGATACCTTCAGCGTATCAGAGATTTTATCAACCGGAATTTCCAGTTCGTCTGCCAACTCCTCGGGAGACGGACGCCGCTCGTTTTCCTGTTCAAACTTCGAGAAGGCTTTGCTGATCTTATTCAGCGAACCTACCTGATTCAACGGGAGACGAACAATACGCGACTGCTCTGCCAATGCTTGCAGAATAGACTGGCGAATCCACCATACAGCGTAGCTAATAAACTTAAATCCACGTGTTTCATCAAATTTCTCGGCAGCCTTAATCAGTCCTAAATTGCCTTCATTAATCAAGTCAGGCAAACTCAAACCTTGGTTCTGGTACTGTTTAGCCACAGATACGACGAAACGAAGATTGGCACGTGTCAATTTTTCCAATGCTACACGGTCACCCTTACGAATGCGTTGAGCGAGTTCCACTTCTTCCTCGACAGTAATCAGGTCTTCACGGCCGATTTCCTGCAAATACTTATCAAGAGAAGCGCTCTCTCTGTTAGTGATACTTTTGGTAATCTTTAGTTGTCTCATTCTTTAAAAACAGATTTGGAGTGCAAAGTTACGACAAATAATTTGTTAACATACAAAATTAAGTAACTTTTACACTATATTTTTCATCTAATAAAACAAAAAGAGATGCCGACAAGTTGATTGGCGGCATCCTTTTTCTATTTCATTAGCTTATCCTGCAATCTTCTTACCTTATTTTTATATATTACTCTTGAGTCAGATCGACAGCGAAATATCCGCGTTTACCTGATGGGAACACACCGGTCAGGAATAATACCTGGTTCGGAGACTTAACAGCAGCTTTCATTACTTCTTCCAGATCGCTGACTTTGCGCATCGGCTGGTCATTAGCTTTCAGGATAATGAAGCCTTTACGAACTCCTGCATCTGACATCTTACCGGAAGAAACTCCTGTCACTTGCAGACCGTAACCTAGATTCAATTGCTTCTTCAAGTCATCCGGCAACTCTTTGAAAGCAGCTCCCAGGATTTCCATGCCTGCATCCTTCACGATCTTGGTAGTACCTTGCTCGTTCTTCAACGTTACTTCAACGGTCTTTTCCTTCTTATCGCGCATCAGTTTTACTTTCACCTTATCACCCGGACGATGTTTAGCAAGTGCTTCCTGCAAGTCAGCCATATTGGATACTTTCTTATTATCCACACCGATAATTACGTCATCGACTTTGATATCAGCTCCGGCAGCAGAACCATTCTCTACGATTTCAGAAACCCATACTCCTTCTACAACACCCAGTTCTTTAGCTTTATCTGCCAATGTCTTACCGGATTTGTCAATCGGTTGACGGTCGTCCATCAAACTGCTACCGATAGAGCCACCACGAATACCGAGCAATGCACGTTGTACTGTTCCATATTGTTTCAAGTCGGCAATTACTTTCGTCATAATGCTGGTCGGGATAGCAAAACCGTATCCTGCATAAGCACCTGTCGGAGAAGAAAGCACTGAATTGATACCAACCAATTCACCTTTGGCATTTACCAGTGCACCACCACTGTTACCCTGGTTGATGGCAGCATCCGTCTGGATGAATGATTCTATACCACCATTATATACTCCCAGAGAACGGGCTTTTGCACTTACGATGCCGGCAGTTACAGTAGAGTTCAAATTGAACGGGTTACCTACTGCCAATACCCACTCTCCTACTTTCAACGCTTCGGAATCTCCCACCGGAATAGTCGGGAAATCATCACCCTCAATTTTCACCAGCGCAAGGTCGGTGCTAGGGTCAGTACCAATCACGCGTCCCTTAAACTCACGGTTATCATTCAGTTTCACACTGATTTCATCCGCACCTTCAATCACATGATTATTCGTTACGATATATCCATCCTTCGAGATGATTACTCCCGAACCAAAACCTACACGAGGTTGAGACTGTACCTGACGTTGCTGTCCGCGTCCATCACCAAAAAAGAAATCGAAAATGTCCGGCGCTTGCTGAACAGTTCTTGTTTTAGCTTCTTGAGTAGACCTTATATGTACGACAGCATGAAGTGAATTCTCGGCAGCCTGTGTCAAATCAACAGGTTGAGCGTTCACAGCGTCAAAAGCAGCCAATTTGACATTGGGATTCTGCTTGAACATCTCATTAAAAGATGTTTCTTTTGCAGATTCGTTAGATTGCAACAATTTGTAAGTTGTCAATCCTGCAACTCCTGAGCTAAGAAGAATGATTGCTCCTACTCCCAGAATGTTCTTTGTTGTCTGTTTCATGATTTATAATTCTTTAAATTGTTAATATTCGACATTGTTTTAACTTTTACGACGTTAAAATAATAACAAATATCGTTCACTTATTCTACTTGTCACTCTTTTTTGTCCACTTTTAACAGAGAATATTTAGAGCTTAACAGCGGTTAACGACAACACCTGACAAATTTACATTCGTTGTATGTCAGATGGCTTTAACACTCTGACATTCATTCAGTAAAGTCAGATTTTCATGACACCGATTCCAGGTAAGTCATTCAGAGTGATCTTTCCTTTCACCACTTCCACCCCTTTAAAGCGATCATTAGAGATAAGCAGGTTGCCATCCAGGTCGGCAAAATCCACTAATGGCGAGAACTGTGAAGCTGCAGAAATAGCACAGGAAGTCTCTGTCATACAGCCCACCATGACACGCATGCCGAGTGCATGAGCCAATGTCACCATCTTCCATGCTTCACGCATACCGGTACACTTCATCAGCTTTATATTGATTCCCGTGAAAGCGCCTTTTAAAGCGGCTACATCTCCCAGACGCTGCAAGGATTCATCCGCAAATATCGGTAGCGGGCTCTGTTGCGTTATCCAGGCAATATCCTCTAGCTTCTCCTTAGGCATGGGCTGTTCTATCATCACAACGCCTTTTTCTTTCAGCCAATGAATCATATCGAGCGCGTATTGGCGGTCTGCCCATCCTTGATTGGCATCTATCGCTATCGGAAGGTCTGTTACCGAACGAATGGTTTCAATCATCTCCTTATCATTGTCCCGTCCCAGTTTCACCTTTAATATATTAAACTGATCGGCACACTCTTTTGTTTTCGCCCGCACTACATCCGGCGCATCGATGCCTATCGTAAAGGTAGTGGAAGGTGTCTTTTCTTTGTTCAATCCCCATATCTTATACCAGGGAGCGCCTAATAGTTTCCCTACCAGATCATGAAGGGCGATATCTACCGCAGCTTTCGCTGCCGTATCCTTTGGCGAGAGGCTGTCAACGTATGACAAAATATCATCTAGCTGAAAAGGATCACTAAACTGTTCCAGATTCACTTTCCCAAGGAAATTCATCACAGACTCTACTGTTTCTCCCAAATAAGGAGGCATAGAGGCTTCTCCATATCCCGTCACGCCTTCATATTCTATTTCTACCTGCACATCGGGAGTTGTTATACGCGAATAAGTGGCAACTGTAAACACGTGCCTCAACTTCAATTCATAAGGGAAAAAAGTCATTTTCATCTTCCCTCCCAAACCGAGCTTATTTATATGAATGGTAGAAAGCAACGATTCTCCGGCTAGTGCCTGACGGGCTACTAACCCCGAACTGAAAGCAGCCAAAGCTGCCGTTTTCAAAAAATCTCTCCTGTTCTGCATTCTTTTATTGATAAAAGGGGTTCTTATTTGTGGTATTCATTCCTTTCTCCTTATTTATATAAGGTAAGAAACGGACAGCAAAAAGTAAACGCTTCGTGTTGAATTCATCATAGTTTTGATCCGCAGGATTCATGCTGCTGACGTGCACATCTCCCAATGCGTGGATAAACTGCTTGTTTCCGAGGTAAATGCCGACGTGAGAAATACCTTCTTTACGTTCCGCAGTCGCTTTCCGGCCGAAAAACACCAGATCTCCCCGTTTGACATTAGAGAAGTCAGGAGCAATATCGATATGTTCGCCCACATAGGCCTGTTGAGAGGCATCTCTCGGGATAATAATGTCATGCATAAAAAGTACGGTCCGTACCAGTCCGCTACAATCCACTCCCTTGGAAGAGGTTCCTGCCCATAGATAAGGAATTCCCATCATCGAGTAAGCTGTTTCAATGATACTTTCAACATCTTGTTTCAGTGAAGCTCGCCATTCCGCTTCCGGTTGGGAAATGGATTTCGAAAGATATGCTTTCCGTCCGTCGGGATAAGACACTTGATAGAAATGTCCTTTGCTCCCCTCCCACTTCAAACGATTGCCCGCAACAACATCGGATACGGGTTGGGAACTCTCATCCGGTTTCTCATACGCAAATCCGTAGTGCGAGGTAACCACTATCTTTTCTGCCCGATTCCATTCATCATACCGTTCTTTCGACATGGGGGTAATTACCATCCGGTGCACCCATCCGGTATAATCATCCGGTGTTTGTATCTCGTACCAACCGTTATACTGAAGCACCTTGACCGGCATTCCCAACAATGCCTGCGTACTCATGCCGGAAGTAAATTTGCCTTCCTCGCGCAAATTGCAAACTGAAATATGTACTACCCCATAAGCCGAATCGGCAGGCATGGGACGTATTTCCTGTGCTTTCAGGCTAGCTGCCATCATCGCCAGGAAACAATAGAAAAGGAGGATATTCTTCTTCATTAAAATCCATTTTAATGATAGCAAAGTTAGAAATTATTTCTATTTGTGATACTTTCTTTGGCTAAAACAAAATAAATGACGTATTTTTGCAGTCTAAAGCAGTTGGCCGGTCTGTCGCGTGCATGTTTCGTGCAGGAGGAAAGTCCGGGCAACATAGAGCATCCTACTTCCTAACAGAAAGCTGTCCGCGAGGGTAGAGTAACGTAGAAGAAAATAACCGCCGCTCCTTTCGGGGAGAGGTAAGGGTGAGAAGGTGGGGTAAGAGCCTACCAGTCTTGTGGCGACACAAGGGCTGTGCGTCTTGGGAGTTGTAAGGTCATGTAAACCGACGTTATGAGAGTTGCTCGCTCCATGTCGGAGGGTAGACCGCTAAAGTGTCGTGGTGACACGCCACTCAGATAAATGACAGGCACCTGATATAATTAAAGATTAATAATCGGAAATTATATGGGTACAGAACTCGGCTTATAGGCTGACTGCTTTTTCTTTTAATTATCCATTTAATTACAAATGACTAATGGATGAGGATCGACTGTTCAAGCAAGTCTGTTGTAATCAGTAATTAGTTGCTTGCAATTAGTAATTAGCGAAGAACTATGAAGAAGAAAATCACCGATATATGGAAGTTTCTTACGTATGACATCTGGCGCATTACGGAAGACGAAGTGACCCGGACCAAGTTCTCACTCTACAATATTATAAAGACCGTCTATCTTTGTATCAATCGGTTTACCAAAGACCGGATGGCCAATAAAGCTTCTGCACTTACTTATAGCACATTGCTTGCCATTGTACCGATACTTGCCATCCTGTTTGCCGTAGCGCGTGGTTTCGGGTTCGACAACCTGATGGAACATCAGTTCCGCAACGGTTTTGGAGGAAATACAGAAACAACGGAGGCCATTCTCTCATTTGTCAATTCCTATCTTTCACAGACCAAAGGAGGTATTTTCATTGGAGTTGGTTTGGTAATGTTGTTATGGACGGTTATCAATCTGGTCAGTAATATTGAAATCACCTTCAACCGTATCTGGGAAGTGAAAAAAGCACGATCCATGTATCGCAAGATTACGGACTATTTCTCCATGTTCCTGCTGATGCCGATTCTGATCGTGGTATCCGGAGGACTTTCTCTGTTTATGAGCACCATTCTCAAGCAGATGGATGATTTCGTCCTGCTCGCTCCTGTTATGAAATTCATGATACGGCTTATTCCTTTTGTCCTGACATGGCTGATGTTCACCGGGCTGTACATCTTCATGCCGAACACGAAAGTGAAATTCAAACACGCTCTCATTGCAGGTATTCTGGCAGGGTCTGCTTATCAGGCTTTTCAGTTCCTGTACATCAACAGCCAGTTGTGGGTGTCAAAGTACAATGCCATTTATGGTAGTTTTGCCGCACTTCCCTTATTTCTGCTTTGGTTGCAGATATCCTGGACAATCTGTTTGTTTGGAGCCGAACTGACGTATGCCGGACAGAATATCCGCAGCTTTAGCTTTGACCAGGACACCCGGAACATCAGCAGACGATACCGGGATTTTATATCCATCCTGATTATGTCACTCATAGCCAAACGATTCGAAAAGAACGAACCGCCCTATACGGCTGCAGAAATATCGGAGGAGCATCAGATCCCCATCCGACTGACAAATCAGGTACTTTATCAGTTACAGGAAATAGAATTGATTCACGAGGTTGTTACCGACGAAAAAAGCGAAGAAATCGGTTACCAGCCTTCAATGGATATCAATCAACTGAATGTGGCTGTCCTGCTGGACCGTTTGGACACATACGGCTCCGAGAATTTCAAAATAGACAAAGACGAAGAATTCAACGACGAATGGAAGGTGCTGACCGAATCCAGAGAAGAATACTATAAAAAAGCAAGTAAAGTATTACTGAAGGATTTGTAGGAAAGTCAAACCTTAAATCGCGAAAATGAACTTAACACAATATTAGAAAAAATGAAAAAGCTACTGCTAAGTGCATTTGTCATCTGTCTAGCAGGGACAAGCATTGCACAAGAATCTCCTTTATGGATGCGCCACTGCGCTCTTTCTCCAGACGGAACCACCATTGCATTTACCTACAAAGGAGACATCTACACGGTACCGTCAACCGGCGGACGTGCCACACAAATCACCACCAATCCGGCTTTTGATACGGAACCGGTATGGAGTCCCGACAGTAAACAAATTGCCTTTGCATCGGATCGCATGGGAAGTCTCGACGTTTTCGTCGTATCCAGTGAAGGAGGGGCACCCC
>OGYD01000029.1_pt1 | contig 100851 bp, 89 predicted proteins | sample 1576441 | NCBI WGS metagenome assembly OGYD01 (sample SAMEA3541537, study PRJEB24748) | human gut metagenome | biome: human gut; feature: human-associated habitat; material: faeces | place: China | collected 2012 | reverse complement strand
AGAGGGCCCTTGTTTCTTGAATGAGGTTCCAGCTGCCTTTCTCCATATCGTCTAGATGGAGCTTTGCTGAGCCGAGCTTCCGCTCTGCTACGCTTTGAAGCAGATCCGGACTTCAAGGAGGAAACCATGCAGGCACGCTTCATCCACCGCTGCACCCACGTGCTCGATCTCGAAGCCACGAAGAAGTTCTATGAGAAGGCGCTCGGCTTCCATGTCGTGAGGGTATCGGGACCCGAGGAAGGCTCCTGGTCGAACACGTTCATGGCAAACGACGCAGCGCCCTTCGAGCTCGAGCTTACCTGGAACAGGGGACGCACGGAGCCCTACGACAATGGCGGGAGGGACACCCACATCGCCTTTGCGGTCGATGACTTCGAGGCCTACCACGAGCTTCACCGCCAGATGGGCGTCATCGACAAGGAGAATCCCGCGATGGGACTCTACTTCATCTGCGATCCTGACGGGCAGAGGATCGAGATCCTGCCTGAGAAATAAGCGGCAGGGAAACCTGCGTCTCAAGGGCTTCCGGAATATTCCGGGAGCCCTTCTTCTTTGGGCGAAGGCATGGACGGAAGACCAACTCGACAGGGAAAAGTCTCAACTCGACACCCCTGAGCGTGAACTCGACAGGAACTTCTGAAGATGCCTTCAAGGACGCGTTTCGGTAGTGTGAATGTATGGGCTGATGCTGAGGAATTTCGGCTATCCTCGAGGTCAAGACCTTTCTCGGCGCTATGATTCATGCGCATGAATCCTTCCCGTATGGATATCCCTTCCCAAGACCGCATGGCAGAGCTCTCTCTGCCCCACACAAGACGAACCCCCCGGCTTTGCCGGAGCGGCAGGTCCTGCAGGAAGAGACAGGAAAGATCTCACGGGAAAGGCTGAAGACAGAATCGTCCGCCTGGCAGGCGCCAGGCTGGTGGAGTGATAGCAATGACAGACAAGCAGCATGCACGCCATTTCAAGGAAGAGGAGCCGAAGCGCCGGCGCAGAGAGAGAAAGACCAAGGAAGAGAAGGCTCCTCAGCGTCCCGCCAAGAGGGAAGAGGCCGCTGCGTATCCCGAAGCTGAACCAGAAGACGAGGATGGCTTCACGCAGATAGCCGATGTCGTGGATTCTGCGGCGGGAGATGCGTGGGACGATCCCTTCGACCTCATGCCCGAGATGCAGGAAGAGTCTGAACCTGTCCAGCTGAAGGCAGAGCCTGAGCCGGAGCCGAATAAGCATCACCCAATCCGGAACCTGATCGTCTTCCTTCTTGTCCTCTTCATTGCAGCGGCAGGTGTCTTCGGCTACGAGTTCCATGAGAGTGCCCAGTCTGTCGCCTCCTCTGCACGTGCTGTGGCAGCGACAGGATCTGACTTCATGTCGTCGGTGCAGTCGGGCTCGACCACCTCGCTTTCCGGGAATGCCGAGAGCCTTGCGCGCTATGCCGCCTCGATGGAGCAGGAGACCGAGAGTCCGGTCTGGAAGATCGCAGAGCACCTTCCTGTCATCGGAGACGATGCGTCGCGTGTGGCTACGCTTGCCGATGTGGTCCAGGACCTGACGGACAATGTCGCGAAGCCGGTCGCAGAGAGCCTTTCTGCCGTCTCAGGCGAGCAGCCCTTTGCCGATCATGCAATCAATGCCTCGGTCCTGAAGACCTACTGCGACGCACTGGCCGATGCTGCGCCTTCGCTTGCCGTCGCGCGGGAGACGGTCGACAGTCTCGGCACAGCAGATTTCGCTGAGGTTGCTGAACCGCTTGCTGCCATGCAGGAGAGGCTCGACACGATTGGCGCTGTTGCAGGACGTGCCGAGGAGCTCTCGCCGGTGATCTCCGGCATGTTCGGGGCAGAGGGGGAGAGGACCTATCTCTTCGTCGTCGAGGATACCTCCGACATCCGCTCGGTCGGCGGCGCTGCGACGGCTGCTGCGGTCATGACCATAGACAATGGAGCGATCAGGCTCGAGAGCTTCGAGGATCTCTCCGATGAGCTTGTCAGAGATGATGCGCTGACCGACGACGAGCAGACGCTTCTCGGCCTCATGGGGCTTGATGGCAGCTTCACGGCAGACGACGCAGGCTCGCTTCCGAGCTTCTCCCGCGCCGCGCAGGTACTCATCCAGGCCGCAGAAGCTTCTGGCAAGACGAAGATTGACGGCGTGATTGCGGTCGACCCGATGTTCCTGCAGAGCATGCTTGGCCTTACAAGTGGCGTCACGGCATCCGATGGCACGAAGATCGACGGGACAAATCTCGCAGCCCTGCTGCTTGCCCCTGATGATGAGGACACCGCCAATACGTCGTTTGCGCAGACCGCGAGCCTTGCGGTCAATGCCGTGCTCTCGAACATGGACGAGATGTCCTACGGCAGCCTCGCAAAGGTCCTGAATGCCGGCGTGGACGAGGGACGCCTGCTCTTCTACATGGCAGAAGACGATGAGGAGAAGGTGCTCGATGCTATCGGTGCGGCTGGCTCCTTTGCAGAGGATGCCTCGACGTCTGAGACCGGCTTCTTCCTCTCCGATGTCTCGGATACGGGGCTCGGCAGCTCGATCTCGATCGAAGGAACCATCGGCGATGCGGTGGTCGCATCCGATGGCAGCATCTCCTACGACGTGACCGTGAAGCTTGCCAACAGTGCCGAAGACACAGACGAAGAGCGGACACTTTCGGCTCCGGGCAAGGAGGCAGAGGAGCCCTCGACACTCATGGGCTTTGCTATCACCGCCCCTGCAGGTGCTGCAATCTCCAAGCTTTCCTGCGATGCAGCATCCGAGTCGGACGATGAGCTTTCGCTTTACGGGACCGATGTGTGGGCGGGCACGTTCAGCCTCGGTCCGGGAGAGTCGGCATCCTTCACCTACACGGTGACGCTTCCTGCGGGAGCAGATGCCGCGCTCACGCTCAGGATGACGCCGCAGCCGATGGCTGCCTGAGAGGACTGCAAGATGCGAGAAAGGCTCCTGGCGGATGGTCCGCCAGGAGCCTTTCCATGTCTGGATCCTCTCCCGCGATGTCTATCTCTTCAGGCCCTGAAGTCCCAGAAGCGCTGCTCCGATGGCTCCGCAGAGCTGGGAGTCGGGATGCGTGGCGACAGGGGAGCCGAGTGCCTCGGAGAGGGCTGTGACGACACCTGCGTTCTGGGCGACGCCTCCGGTCATGAGATAGGGGCCCTCGGCGTGCACGCGCTTTGCGAGCGCCACGGTCTTGGCGGCAACCGAGACATCGAGGCCGTGGATGATGTCAGGGACAGGCGTGTCCTGTGCGACGAGGCTCACGACCTCCGACTCGGCGAAGACCGTGCACATGCTCGAGATCTTCACCTCGTGCTTCCAGGTGAGGCCGAGGCGGCAGAACTCGTCGAGCGGCAGCTCAAGCGTCCTTGCCATCATCTCGAGGAAGCGGCCCGTGCCGGCGGCGCACTTGTCGTTCATTGCGAACGAGAGCACCTCGCCTTCGGAGGAGAGATGGATCGCCTTCGAGTCCTGGCCGCCGATATCGATGATCGAGCGGACAGAGGGCATGAGGAAATGGGCGCCGGCAGCATGGCAGGTGATCTCAGTGATGGTCGTATCCATGCCAGGGATGTTCATGCGACCGTAGCCGGTAGCCACAGAGAGGCCGATGTCTTCCGGAGAAAGGCCTGCCTCCTCGAGCACGGCTGCCTTTGCCGCTTCGGCGGCGCGGCTCGCCTTGGCGCCGGTAGCCAGGATCTTCGTTGCGAGGATATGGCCATCGGCGTCCATGAGGACGGCGTCGGTCGAGGTTGAGCCTGAGTCGATGCCGAGAACATAGCGGACCGGGGCATCCGTACGTGTTGCGGCTGGCTGCTTCTTGGCGCCGATCGTCTCCGTGAATGCCTCGATGCGCGTGGCAACCTGGCCTGCGCTCTGGGAGCTTCCGTCTGTCTCTATCTTCACGGTGGGCACGCTGCCTTTCATGTCGCGGCATTCGAAGCCGTAGTAGTCGCAGAATTTCATCGTGTGGTAGATGATGCCGCGCTCGCCCTTTTCGCTGAAGAGCTTCTGGCGTGCAGTGTCGTCCTGCATGCGCATGCACGGCATCTGGTCGAGGAGTGCCTCCGCGTACCAGTCAAGGAAGGCAGAAAGAGGCTCTCTCTTCTCTTCAGGGCCGCAGGCTTCGCAGTGCCCCTGCCTCTCCATGCGGGCGAGGCTTCGGGGCAGCGTATCAGGAAGATGCCGGGAAGTGCAGGTCGCATTCTCGACAGGAAGCGCTACCTTGCGCCCGACAGCAGAGAGCAGGGCTTTCGAGGCATGGGCGCCGGCAAGCGTCACGTGATCCTGCGCAAGCGGGACTGTCGGCTCGAGAGCGGCTAGCGCACGTCCGAGGTCGAACGTCTTGCCGCAAGTCTCGGCATAGCTTTTCGCAAGCGTCTCGAGCCGCGCGCGAAAGAGGGCCACCTCTCTCGGTCCGCGCTTCCTCGGAAGATCGAGCAGATAGAGGAAGCGGTAGCGTCCGGGGTGCTTCTCTTCGGTCTCTCTGAGCACGTCGAATACGCGCTTCACGGCGTCGCAGCACGTGACAAGCATGACCTCGTGCACATCGTCCTCGAGCAGGCGCTCGAGCATGCCTTTTGCGTAGCCGCAGAGGTTTGCGTGCGCGAGCGTTGCGGCAGCCTGAAAGTCGGATGTGTCTGTCTCGGCGAGGTGTGCTGTGGTGCCGAAGCCGGCAAAGAGCTCCGTCGGCGTGTACTTGCAGGCGTAGAAGATCTCGTCAGCCACGGTGTGCCTCCAGAAGCTCGAGGAAGGCATCGAATCTCGTGGTCATCTGTCCTTCCATGCAGTTTGCGCGGTCGACCGCATCGCCGTCGAGCACGAGGACCGGATATCCTGCGTCTTCGAGCATCTGGCGCATGAGCTGTGAGGCGCCTGCCGTCTGTCGGCATCCCCAATGGCAGAAGATCACGGCGCCATCGGCATGCGTCGCCTGAGCGAGGCGTACAAGCGTGCGTCCGCGGCGCTCGGCAGGGCCGTTGAAGCAGTTCCTGACGACCCTTTCTGCCATGAACTCATAGGGAGTCCCTGGTCCGAAGAGAAGCCCGTCCGCACGGGCACCCTGAAGCCTGGCCTCTTCGCCCTCCGGCTCAAGGAAGTCAAACATCATGTCCGACGCTACGATCTGGGCGCGCTCTGTGCAGTCGATCTGCCTTCCTATGCCTTCGAGGAAATACGGGGAGACATGGCCCCAGACAAGGTTCAGGCCCTGGTACGTATCGGCGTAGGCGATATCGTGCTTCATGCGTGTCGCAAATCGCTCTGCCTCAGGCGTGCCAAGCAGGAGATGCAGGTCGAGCATCTCCATCATCTCGAGCGTCATCGTGTTCCTGAGATTCTTGCCGCTGCGGTGGGGAAGGGTAGAGAGAAGCGCCTTCCTCGTGCGTTCGGAGCTCTCGCAGAGCTCTGTGAGCTTCGTCTCGCTGAGCTTCTTTCCGAAGGCTTCCTCTGCCATCTTCCCCATGTCCCTGAGCTCGTCTGCGACGTAGAGGATTGCATTGCAGGAGAGCTCGTAGGGGACATCGATGAAGGAGAAGGGCACGCCCCAGCGCGCAGCGAGCGTCTTGAAGCTCAGATTGTTCGCGTCGCAGGCGACGGAGGTCGCAGCAAGCATGCGGGGCGCCTCGAGCACGCCTGTCGTGGCAAGGCCCATGAGCGTCTTGTGGTAGCTGCAGTAGGTCTCGGGGATGTCTGAGGCTTCTGCGGCTGCGATGATGCCGGACTCTGCCTGGGCGCCGCTTGCAAAGCTTGCAATGGCTTCGGCTGTCGCAGGCAGGGCATCGAGCGCATGGAAGATCTCGTTGGGCGTGAAGATGCTCGTCACTGCCATGCGCTCAGGATGTGCCATGGCAGAGACGACGCGGGACATGAAGAGGGCATAGCCCTCGCGTCCCGAAGGCAGGAAGCGCCTGTCTCCTGCTATCTGCGTCTTTGCCGCCATGCCCTTGTAGCCTGCCATGAGCCAGGCGCGGGCAAAGGAAGGACGTGTGGCCAGCGCATTGTCGGCCACACGTCCATACCAGGCGATAATGTCGTCTGCCGTCATCTATGCCTCATCCGGTGACATGAGCTGGACGACCTCGAACGGATGCTTCGAGGAGGCGATGATGTCAGAAGAGCCGAAGACGCAGGATACGTGGTGCTCGGCACACCAGGCAAGCGGCGTGGCCAGGCCCCTGATATCGTCTGCAGACGTCTCGAGCACCTCGTGCCTCAGATCCTGTCGCCACGTGGCGGGACGCTCCTGGAAGCGTGCGCCATCCTGGAGCCGTGCCCAGGAGCGGGGCTTCTTCGGCGCATCGATGCCGGCGACGGTCGAGACAAGGTATCCCGTGAGCTCGCCGTCCTGTGGCTCCCAGTCCTTGAGCCAGGCAGCCTGGCCTTCGTAGCGCGCAAGCGTCTCGTCGATATGGGGGTCGCGGTAGGAGTAGTTCTGCGTCATTCCGTTCGACTGATGACGGATGCCGGCGCCGTAGGCGCCGCCCTTCACGCGGACCTCGTTCCAGAGGTAGCCGAAGGAGAGCGGACGGGTACCGACCTGCCAGACACCGAGCGAGCTCGTATCGTCAGGGCAGGGAAGCGAGGACGTCCCGACATAGACGACGTTCGATGGCACGACGAAGGCCTCGTCGACAGGCTCTGCAGGCGGAATCTTGAGATTCTCCTCGGTGACCTGGCCGCCCTTGAAGGGAAGGCCGAGGTCACCTGCGGCATCCCAGAAGCGGGCAAGGTCCTCGTCTGAACCGGTGAAGCTCACTTGGATATCGTCTGCCGTGAAGATGCGGCCGGCAAGGTTGTAGAGCACCTCGACGGTCGGCTGCTTCCTGTACTGCCAGCGGTCCAGGAGCTTCTTCAGGAACAGATAGAAGTCGACGCCCGAGAGCTTGTCCATGAAGCGGGAGAGCGGCAGGATCTTCGACGTGGCCCTGTTCATCGCAAGGATGTGGCCGTTGTTCATGAACTCCTGCTCCATTGCGACACGGCGCTGCTGGAGGATCTGGTAGATCTTGTCGGTGTCCTCGCCGAAGAGCGTCTCTGCCCAGACCTCGCGCGGAATCGAGGCAAGGGACGCCACATTCTCGGAGAGTGCAGAGGCGCCGACGACGAGCTTCGGATTCACGAAGCCGAGGTCGCCCTGCTTGCCATAGGCCTCGCAGAACACGCTGAAGCTGCCGAGCTTCGTCTCGACGAGCGTGTCGAGATCGGATGCCGTGTGGTGCTGCGTCGAGAGATTGCCCAGAAGGTCGGAAAGGATCGCGACATAGGGGAGCTCTTCGAAGCCGACGCGCTTGAGGTCGAAGTAGTAATAGACATAGTCGATGTGGTGCGTCTCGATCCTGTGGTGCCAGCAGGGAAGAGGCGTGCTCGACTCTGCGACTTCAGGATCTTTCGTTCCCTCATCGATATCGGAGAGGGCAAGGGCGGGAAGCTTCGCCAAGTTCTCCGGGCTGTCTGGCGCCTCCTGCTCGGCCCTGAGCGCAGCCTCCTCGTCCATCACCTGCTGAAGGGCAGCGTCGTCCATCTTGGCCTTGAGGTCGGAGAGCTCCTTCTCCTCTTCGGCGTGGCTTCCTTCCTCGACAGGCACGAGCTCGATGGCGGCGGTGTGTGCGCTTTCGCAGATGAGCTCGGAGAGGAGCTTCTCGAAGTAGCCCTTCTCGATGCCTGCGTGCATATGGGCCAGTGCATCCTCATAGCGCAGGTAGTCGTAGGGACGATCGTCGTCGTAGAGCCAGCTCGAGAGGGCCTGGATCGAGAGCGCGACACCGTCGGAGTAGCCCCAGTCGCCTTCGCGCAGGTTGAACTCTGCCTGGGCAAGGGAGGCTTCGAGCTTCTCATGGTCGATACCGTCGGAGACGAGCTTTCGGCAGAAGTCCTCGACGAAGGGACGGAACTTCTCTGCTGCTCTGTCGTGGAGCCCCTTGAGCTCGAGGAAGGCAAGCGGCTGCTGCACGCCGTCGACAAGCGTCGCCGTGAAGTCGTCTGCAAGCCCTGCTTCCATCACGGCATGCTTCAAGGGTGCCTCGTTCGAGCCGGCAAGGGTATCGAGCAGGACATCTGTAGCCAGCACGCGCTCGCGGTCATGCGAGGTGCCGATCACATAGCCCAAGGCAGCGGAAGCGTTCTCCTTCGCTGTTGCCATCTCCAGCCTCTTCATCTCAAGGCTCTTGAGAGGCTTCTGGAGCGGAAGCGGATTGGGGTCTTTGGCATGGCGGTCGGTGGCGCCTTCGAAGCGCTCGCCGATGAAGGCAAGCTCGCGCTCGATATCCATGTCGCCGTAGAGCACGGTGTAGGAATTCCTGAGCTGGTAGTGGCGGGCGTGGGTGTCGAGGAACTGCTCGTAGGTGAGCGTCACGATCTTCCTCGGGTCGCCGCCCGACTCGAAGGCATAGGGCGTATCCGGGAAGAGCGCTTCCTGCATTCCGTGGTAGAGGACATCGTCGGGATCGGAGAGGGCTCCCTTCATCTCGTTCAGGACGACGCCGTTGTACGTGAGCGGGGCGTCTTTCGAGGCAAGCTCCAGGTGCCAGCCTTCCTGCTCGAAGATGCGCGGACGCGTATAGATGGCAGGATGCAGCACGGCGTCGAGATAGACGTCCATGAGGTTCTCGAGGTCCTTCTCGTTCGTGGAGGACACGGGATAGACCGTCTTATCCGGGAATGTCATTGCGTTCAAAAACGTCTGCATCGACGTCTTGAGGAGGTTGACGAAAGGCTCCTTTACGGGGAACTTCTCCGAGCCATCGAGGACGGAGTGCTCGAGGATATGGAAGACGCCGGTCGAATCCTGCGGTGCCGTCTTGAAGCCGATTGCGAAGGACTTGTTCGTATCGTCGGCTGCAAGCCAGAGCAGGCGTGCTCCTGTCGCCTCATGCTTCATCACATAGGCGCAGCCGGGGAGCTCTGAGATGGGCTCGGCAGAGACGACCTTAAATCCATGGTGGACGGTGCCCGGAGCAAGAGACGGATCGGGCTTGAGGAAATCGGGAGCCTTTGCTCCCTCGGAAGAATCAGGCATGGAGCCTCCTTGCATGTGTTGCGTACGAGAGCTGCCTGACAGCTCTTATGTGTCATGCTTCAAGACTTTAGCATGAGTCGGGGCGGCGCTTCAGGCCTGCGCCAAGGCAACATTGTTGTCGGCGGCACGCGCTGCGCTTTCCATGGTGGAAACCAGGCACTCTCTGGAAGATGTGCCGGAAAGCATGGAACGGGCGGAGAAGAGATATGGAGTGGATAGACACGAGCAAGCTCCATCAGTTCAGATGCGTCGTGAATCCATATCTCAGGCATCTCGAAGCACAGGGGTGCTCTGCCCGAAGCGTGCAGCAAAGCTCTCTATCGAGCCTGCTTCCTGCAGCCCTGATTTCGGCCTCTGAGTCTGCCCGAGGTGCGGCGTCGTGGACGGCGTGCAGGCTCCTAAGTTCGCATCGATGCCCATGGATGAGGCGATTGCGGCGGACAAGGCAATGGCAGAAGACCCGGATGCAGAAGAGCCGCCAGCAGAGCGGCATGCTGCAGAACGGGAGGCAGCTTGCGCACGGAGACGCTTCAAGCCTGTCTGGGGACTCTGAATTTATTCATGTCTCCGCATGCCGGAAGGACGCCAGAGGTCCTGAAGGAAGCTTCCTCTCGGGCGCTACAATATGGATGGAACAGCAGATCGAGGAGGCGCCGTGCAGATGATGACAGAAGACGAGCTCGACAAGGCAGAAAGCTACTGGACAAGCCAGGAGAAGGATGCCAAGAAGATGCCGGCCGAGGTGCTGCGAGAGAGAGCCGAGGCATTCCTCACGTCGCACAATACCTGCGCGCTTGCGTGCGGTGCAGGCGATTTCGTGCGCTGCACGCCGCTCGAATATGTCTGGCGTGACGGGGCCATCTGGATCTTCACCGAAGGCGGACTCAAGTTCCATGCCCTCCGCAAGAATCTGCGGGTGAGCCTTGCCGTGTTCGAGCCGTATGCAGGTTTCGGCAAGCTTGCGAGCATCCAGGTCACCGGCACAGCCGAGATCGTGGACCCCGAGAGTGCAGAGTATGCGGCAGCTGCCGCAGCGAAGGGCATACCCCAGGAGATGCTCGATCGTGTGCGGAACCGTCTCCATCTCCTGAAGATAGAGCCCTCCCATATGGACCTTCTCATGAGCAGCTTGCATGATGAGGGCTTAAGCCCGCGCCAGAGCCTCGACTGCTAGCTTCTGTCCGCCAAGACATCCTGGCATCTGTCCTGCTTGGGTGTTGTGCCCATCGCTATACTCTTTGTGCGGACTCTCGGGAGGAGCGTTCGGCACTTGAGGGGAGCGGCATGGCAGAGGAGAAGATAAGCGAGCATCCGGCACGGCCTGTGCTGGTGCGCGGCATCCTGATCACGCTTGCAGGAGCGGCACTCTGGGGAATGAATGGCACGATTGCCAAGGTCCTCATGGAGCGCTATGAGGCAGATCCGCTCTGGATTGCGTGCTTCCGGCAGCTTGGCAGCTGCGTGCTCTTCCTGCTTGCGGCCCATATCGCGCAGAAGGGGAGGGTCGGCGAGCTTGTGCATGACCGGCAGGCGCTCAAGGGCGTCTTCGGCGTGGCGCTCGGATCCTTCCTGCTTTCCCAGGTTGCCTACCTCATGGCCATCAAATGGACGAACTCCGGCACGGCAACAGTTCTCCAGAGCCTGCAGATGCTCATCTGCCTTGCCTATGTCTGTGTGAAGGTGAGAAGGCGACCGAGGAGGCGCGAGCTTCTGGGGGCTGCCCTGGCCTTGGCAGGCACCTACCTCATCGCAACCGGCGGAAATCCAGGCACGCTGCAGCTGCCGCCTCTGGGGCTCTTCTGGGGGCTTGTCGCTGCCCTTGCGGGTGCAATACTTGCCATCCAGCCTGCAAAGCTCCTCGCCAGGTGGGGAAGCTTTGCCGTGAACGGCGTCGGCTTCCTGATTTCGGGCCTGATCTTGACAGCCTTCTTCCAGCCCTGGAACCATATGCCGGCACTTGACGGATTCGGCTGGCTTCTCATCACGCTCTCGATTGTCCTCGGCACCTTCGGTGCCTACGGTCTCTATCTCCAGGGCGTGAAGGAAGTGGGGTCGCTCCGGGCAACGCTTCTCGGCACGATGGAGCCGGCCATGGCAACAGTGACATCGGTCGTATGGCTCGGTACCGTGTTCGACCCGGCGACGCTCGTCGGCTTTGTCCTCGTTATCGCAATGGTCTATCTCACCGCATAGAAGAAGCAGCGCCTGCGGGCGCCGCTTCTGGCATATCTGCTGCTGTGATTCCTGCTACTTCACGACGAGCACGTCGCACTTCGAGCTCCTGATCAGATAAGTCGAGATGGAGCCCAGTAGGGCATACTTGATCGACGAGAGGCCGCGGGCGCCGCAGATAACGATATCCGGCTGGATGATATCGAGCATCTCTTCCTTCAAGGTCTCGCGGATGCGTCCTGCCTTCACGACGACCTCGACCTTCTTGATCTGCTCGATGCCTTCGGCACGCTTGACCTGATCGGCTATGGAGTCGCGGAAGCCTGCCTCGAGCGTCGGGATGAGCTCGAGCGGATAGGTTCCTGCCGTCTCGAGCGCGGTCGAGTCGATGACGTGGCCGATGTAGAGCTCTGCATTGTTGTTTGCCGCCACGATGATGGCGCGGTCGAGCACCTTGTCCTGCTGCTCCGATCCATCGAGAGAGACGAATACCTTGTCGTAGCCGAGATCCTGGAAGCTTGTCATGACAACCTCCTCGCACGGGGCGCCTTTTTTGTGTCTAGCGGCGCCGGTAACCCTCAAAGGGGCATCTGTTCGTCCTGTACCCCGGAAATGATGCGCTTTGCGCGAAAGCGGCGGACTTTGCGGCGAGCGGCAGCTTTGCTGTCTATGATGGGTTGGATGAAACGTCAGAGAAAGATTGTGGGCATGCAGGGTGCGTGCCCTTGTAGGAGGTAGATACCTGTGCCCGTTATCGAGCTTCTGAAAGCTGCGCTCTACGGCCTCGTCGAAGGCATCACCGAATGGCTGCCGATTTCCTCGACCGGCCATATGCTCCTTCTGAACCAGTTCGTCACCCTCGATGTCTCGCAGGACTTCTGGGACATGTTCCTCGTCGTGATCCAGCTTGGTGCCATCCTCGCTGTCGTCGTGCTGTTCTTCTATCAGCTGAACCCGTTCTCTCCCTCGAAGGGCAAGGACGGAAGAAAGGCGACCTGGCGCCTCTGGGGCCAGATCATCGTTGCCTGCCTTCCTGCTGCGATCATCGGCGTGCCGCTCGATGACTGGATGGAAGAGCATCTTGGCAGTCCCTTCGTTATCGCTGCAGCACTCATCGTCTACGGCATTGCCTTCATCGCAATCGAGTCCCACCGCGAGCACAAGGCGAAGCGCCTTGCAGACGAGCAGGCAGCAGAGGGCCATGCAAAGCACTTCGCGGTCCGCACGTTCGAGGACTTCGATACGCCGTCCGAGCTTGCTGACGCCGATGCGGCTGTCCAGGATGTGAAGGAGATGCCGTGGAAGACTGCCTTCGGCATCGGCTGCTTCCAGGTGCTCTCGATGGTACCGGGAACCTCGCGCTCTGGCTCCACGATCATCGGTGGCCTCCTTCTCGGGTGCTCGCGTGCCGTGGCAGCAGAGTTCACGTTCTACCTTGCCATTCCTGTCATGGTCGGCGCATCCGGCCTTCGTCTCGTGAAGTTCTTCTTGAAGGGCAACAGCTTCACGACGACCGAGGCCCAGGTTCTGGGTGTCGGCTGCATCGTCGCCTTTGTCGTCTCGCTTCTTGCGATTCGCTTCCTCATGAGCTTCGTGAAGAAGCATGACTTCAAGCCGTTCGGCTGGTACCGCATCATCCTCGGTGCCCTGGTCATTGCCTACTTCGCGCTGGTGGCCTAGTGGGAGCTTCTCCTCAACAGAAGAGCGTGCCGGAGCTCCTTGCTCCGGCTGGTGGCCCCGAGCAGCTGCTCGAGGCCATCCATTTCGGTGCCGATGCCGTGTATCTGGCAGGGCCGAGGTGGGGCATGCGCGCAAAGGCGAGGAACTTCTCGCTCGAAGAGCTCGTGCATGCTGTGCAGACTGCCCATGCGGCCGACGTGAAGGTGCACGTGACGCTCAATACTGTGATGCGCGATGCAGACATGGCAGAGCTTCCGGCCTACCTTGGGGCGCTCGAAGAGGCAGGCGTCGATGCCCTGATCGTGGCCGACCTCGGTACGATGCAGCTTGCACGGACATATGCTCCCACGATCGAGCTCCACGTCTCGACGCAGGCCAATGTGACGAGCGCCGAGACGGCCAAGGCGTTCCAGAGCTTGGGCGCCAAGAGGATTGTGCTTGCGCGTGAGATGACAATAGAAGAGATTGCGCATATGCGCGACGAGCTGCCGCCCGAGCTTGAACTCGAAGCCTTCGTGCATGGCTCGCTCTGCCTTGCCTATGCGGGGCGCTGCCTTCTCTCTTCTGCCCTCATGGGACCCGAGCGTGCTGCATCGCGCGGTGCCTGTGCGCAGCCCTGCCGCTGGGGCTGGGCGCTTGCAGACGAGCGGGACCCCTCGCGCAGGCTTCCCCTCATCGAGGAAGGCAAGGAGAGCTTCATACTCTCCTCGAACGATATCTGCATGATCGAGCATCTCGACGACCTCATCGCGGCGGGAGTCGACTCCCTCAAGATCGAGGGCAGGAACAAGGGCGCCTACTATGTAGCCTGCGTCACGAATGCCTATAGACAGGTGCTCGACGGGGGAGAGGCGGGCCTGTGGCGCGAGGAGCTCGAGCACGTGAGCCATCGTCCCTATTCATGCGGCTACTACTATGGGCACCCGGAAGAGAACCAGGGCGAGCCCGAGTATGCCCGCGACCGTGCGCTCATAGGCATCGTCGCTGACGTGAAGACGGAAGATGGCACGTGCTGGGCAGAGTTCCCGCTCAGGAACCGGGTCGACGCAGGATGTGCGCTTGCGGTGCTCTCTCCTCATGAGCCGGTGCGCACGTTCGTGCCTGAGCATCTGGAAGCCTGGGATGAGGAGAGCGCATCCTGGAAGGATGTGCCCTCGCTTACAAAGACCATGGGGCGCTGCCGCATGGAAGTTCCCTTTGCGGTCTCTTCCGGAGACGTGCTTGCACGGGAGCTCTAGCTCTCCTCTTTTCGCGGAGGAGCGCATGCGCGCTCTTACCTGTCGCGTGCAGCCATTAGACTTGAATCTTGCAAACGACTGATCTTTCCAAGGAAGCACATATGCCTTTGACCCAACGCTCGCTCTTCCAGCCCGACCATGCACCTCAAACGCCCCAGGCACCCGAGGCAACCTTCAATGGACCCGACCTTTCTGCCCTGAATCCCCAGCAGAGGGAGGCGGCGCTCTGCACGAAGGGCCCGCTTCTCGTCCTTGCCGGCGCAGGCTCGGGCAAGACGCGCGTCCTCACGATGCGCATCGCGCACATGATTGCCGATGAAGGGGTGCGTCCCTGGCAGGTCCTCGCTATCACGTTCACGAACAAGGCGGCGACCGAGATGCGCGAGCGTCTCGCCCAGGTCGTGCCGGGCGGCATCCGTGGCATGTGGGTCTGCACGTTCCATGCCATGTGCGTGAGGATGCTCCGCGAGGACGGCGAGCTTCTCGGCTACACGAATTCGTTCTCCATCTACGACGACGATGATTCGAAGCGTCTCGTGAAGTCGATCATGACAAGCATGGATATCGACCAGAAGCAGTTCCCGATTCCTGCCATCCGCTCGCGCATCTCGAATGCGAAGAACGCGATGATCGGTCCCGACGAGCTTGGCTCCCAGTCGAACTCTCCGCTCGACCAGAAGGCAGCCCGCGTCTGGCGCGAGCTCGACCGCAGGCTCGAGCGAGCCAATGCGATGGACTTCGATGACCTTCTGCTCAAGGCATATGAGCTCCTGAGCAAGCATCCTGAGGTGCTGAGCAAATATCAGGAACGCTTCCGCCAGATCAGCGTCGACGAGTATCAGGATACGAACGGCGTGCAGTATGCGCTTACGAACCTTCTGGCCAGCCGCTACCGCAACCTCATGGTCGTCGGCGACGACGACCAGTCGATCTATTCCTGGCGTGGTGCTGACATCAAGAATATCCTCTCGTTCGAGCAGGACTATCCGGATGCGAAGGTCGTGAAGCTCGAACAGAACTACCGCTCGACGGGACACATCCTGAACGCCGCGAATGCGGTCGTGGCGCACAATTCGAAGCGCAAGCCGAAGCGGCTCTTCACGGACAAGGGGGACGGGGAGAAGATCCGCGTCTTCCAGGCAGCAGACGAGCGCGATGAAGGACGCTGGATCGGTGCCGAGATCGAGAAGCTGCACGATGCGGGCACATCCTACGACGATATGGCGCTCTTCTACCGTACGAATGCCCAGTCCCGCATCCTCGAAGATATGCTCCTGCGTGCCGGCGTCCCGTACAAGATCGTCGGCGGCACGCGCTTCTTCGACCGTGCCGAGATCCGCGATGTGATGGCATACCTGAAGCTCGTCGTGAACCCCCACGACGATGTCAGCGCCCTGCGCGTCGTGAATACGCCGAGGCGCGGCATCGGCTCGACCTCCATCGGGAAGATTCAGGCATTCGCACGCGATGAAGGCATCTCGTTCTTCAGCGCCTGCGAGGCTGCGGCGACGGAGACGGGGCTGCTCTCTGCCAAGGCACGAAATGCCCTCATGAGCTTCACGCAGACGATCGAGGCGGGGCGCCACTACACAGGCGAGCTCTCCCAGGTCGTCTCGATGATCGTTGACCAGTCGGGCCTCATCAAGGCACTCGAGGCAGAGCACTCCGAGGAAGCGGATTCCCGCATCGAGAACATCAAGGAATTCTTCGGCGTCGCGCAGGAATTCGACGAGAGCCATGAGGACATGACAGCGACGCTCGAGAGCCTGGAAGAGCTCAAGGAGGCGGGTGCGCTCGATGCACGGACAGCCTCGGGCGTCGGGACGCCCGAGGAGACGGCGCCCCAGGGCGACATCCTGCCGCCTCCGGCATCCGACAAGCTCCCTGCCTTCATGGAATGGCTGGCGCTCAGGAGCGACCTCGATGCGCTTGGCGACTCGACGAGCGCTGTCACGCTCATGACGGTACACTCCGCAAAGGGCCTGGAGTTTCCAGTCGTCTTCGTTGCCGGCATGGAGGAAGGCATCTTCCCGCACTCCGGACACCAGGAGGACCCTGCGGGACTCGAGGAGGAGCGCAGGCTTGCCTATGTCGCAATCACGCGTGCAGAGAAGCGCCTCTATCTGACGTATGCGGCAACGAGGCGTACCTACGGCTCGACCCAGGCAAATCCCAGAAGCCGCTTCGTCGATGAGATCCCGGCCAAGGATATCGAGCCCGTCGGCGTCGGCTCTGCAGGGTTTTCCGGTGTCGGCTGGGAGAAGAGGGGAGACCGCCGCGGCACGTTCGGCAGCGGCCGAGGCTCTCAGGTCTACGGCGGCCATGTCTTCGGCTCGGTCACGCGCTCCACAAATGCCGGTGCCCATGCGCAGGCGGGGGCACAGCGCGCTCCTGAGCGTCCGCAGCCGACGCGTGCGGCGCAGACGTCCTTTGCGCCGGGCGACAAGGTCACGCACAAGACGTTCGGTCCTGGTGTTGTCATCAAGGCCGACCGCGATACGATCGATGTGCGCTTCGACCGTACTGGCAAGACGAAGAAGCTCATGAAGGGCTTTGCGCCTATCGTGAAGATCGAGGGATAGCATGGACTGGGGAGCAATGGCGGCATTCTTCTCGCTCGATGCAATCGGCGGCAAGATCCTGTATCTCGCTGTCGTGGCAGGCATCGCCTATGTGATCGAGCGGGCGCTCTCAGCCTTCCTGTCGCGCGTCTTCGATGCGACGGATATCCCCGCTGCCTCGATCTTCGTGAACATCGTGAAGGCCTTCATCTGGGCGCTTGCCCTGCTCGCGGTGCTCCAGCCTGTCTTTGGCATCCAGCCGACTGCCTTTGTCGCAGCCCTGGGCGTCACCTCCGTCGTGATCTCTCTGGGCCTCCAGGATACGGTCTCGAACGTGATCGGCGGCCTTGCCCTCATGCTCGGCCAGGTCGTGAAGCCGGGCGACTACATCACGGTCGGCTCCCAGTCGGGCATCGTGATCGATGTCACCTGGAGGAACACCCTTCTCACGGATGCGACAGGATCGACCCAGATCATCCCGAACTCGGTCCTCAACAAGACAGCTGTGACGATCCGCTCTGCCTCCGATGTCACGTCCTGCACCGTGCCGCTCCTGCTCAGAAGCGATGTGGATGTGGATGAGGCGACAGCTGACATCCTGAAGAAGGGACAGGAGGCACTGGGCGACTGGGCGGACCCCGATTTCAAGCCGCTTCTCTGCCTCATCTCGTTCGGGACGTATGGCATAGAGGCAAAGGCCATCTTCCATGCAAAGGCAGACCAGAGCTCGCTTCTGGCTGCCGACAGGGTGGCGCGTGCCATCGCCGGCACGCCCTGGCTTGCGAGGATGGACCGTGAAGTGCCAGAACATGGGTCTGCATCCGAGCAATCTCGCCTATCCTGAGTTCTGTCAGCAACCGTGAAGGAGTTCGTAATGGAAAAGATTGCAAGCTTCACGATCAACCATCTTCTGCTCGAGCCAGGAATCTATCTGTCCCGCAAGGACAAGGACCCTGAGACGGGCTGCATCATCAGCACGTTCGATCTCAGGCTCACAGCACCCAACCGCGAGCCTGTCATGAACACGGCAGGGGTCCACGCTATCGAGCATCTCGGCGCCACGTATCTGAGGAACGATCCCGAGTGGGCAGCACGTACGGTCTACTTCGGGCCCATGGGCTGCCGCACCGGCTTCTATCTCGTCGTCTTCGGCGACTATAGCTCGAAGGACATGGTGGATGTCGTGACGAGGCTCTTCGAATTCATCCGCGATTTCGAAGGGGACATCCCGGGTGCCACGCCGCGCGACTGCGGCAACTGGCATGACGCGGACCTGAACGAGGCAAAGTGGTGGGCTCGCCGCTATCTCAGCGAGACGCTTGATGGTATCGACGAAGCGCACCTCAACTATCCCGAAGCGTAAAGGAGCATCCATGGAGGCAATCAAGGTCGGCATCATCGGTGCCATGGCAGAAGAAGTGAACTGGCTCAAGGCCCAGCTCAAGGACTCTCAGACAACGCAGATTGCCCAGCGCGACTTCTGCGAGGGCAAGCTCGGCGGAACGGATGTCGTGGTCTGCGAGTGCGGCGTCGGCAAGGTCAATGCCGCTATGGTCGCGCAGACCCTCTGCGAGCGCTACCACGTGACCCATCTCATCAACACCGGTGTCGCAGGCTCGCTCAACAACGACATCAACATCGGTGACATCGTCGTTGCGACCGACGCTGTCCACCACGATATGGACGTCTGCAACCTCGGCTTCAAGCCGGGAGAGGTGCCGGGGCTCGATACCGTGGCCTTCCCGGCAGATCCTGAGCTCCGCGCTGCAGCGCTCGATGCAGTTGCTGCCGTCGCTCCGGAGATCAAGGGCTTCGCAGGGCGCGTTGCCTCGGGCGAGCAGTTCGTCCGCACGCAGGAGCAGAAGGACCGCATCAAGTCCTTGTTCGACGCTGACTGCACCGAGATGGAGGGCGCACCTATCGCCCAGGTCGCCTACCTCAACAAGGTGCCGTTCGTCGTCGTGCGTGCCATCTCCGACAAGGCAGATGGCTCTGCCTCTGTCGACTATCCGACATTCGAGAAGCAGGCAGCAGAGCACTGCGCAAAGATCGTCGAGTACCTCGTTGCCAGGCTCAAGGCCTAGACGCTTCAAGAGGCCCAGAAGAAAGGGAGGCCGGACGCTGCAGGCATCCGGCCTCCCTCATGTCTATCTGCCGCAGCCTCAGAGATAGAGATCGGGCCTGCGCTCATCGAGCCAGGTGCGCTCGCTGCGGATCTTGGCAACACGGCCGAGGTCGATGTCTGCGACAAAGAGGCTCTCCTCGGCTCCTGCCTTGCCGACGAGCGTGCCATCGGGTGCTGCCACAAGCGACTCCCCAGCAAAGACGGGTCCCCCGTTCGGCTCCTTGCCCGATCGGTTGCAGAGTGCGACATAGCAGGTGTTCTGGAATGCCTGGACGCGCATCTCCCATTCGAAGAGCTCGAGCGGCTCGTCCTCGACATTCGCAGTTGGCACGAGTACAAGCGCGGCACCTTGGGCAGCGCAGCTCCTGATGCTTTCCGGGAAGTGGCGGTCATAGCAGATCACGACACCTATCCTGCCCCACGGGGTGTCGTAGACCTGAAAGCCCGAAGGGGAGGGCGTGTAGTAGTCGGCTTCGAAGAAGCCGGAATAGCTTGCGACATGGACCATACGGGCAGGTTCGCCCAGAAGCGTGCCATCCGGACCTGCCGTGATTGACGTGTCGTAGGCATGGCCATCAGGCCACCTGCACCAGAGGTTGAACGAGGCAGCGATGCCAAGAGAGCGGCAGGTGCCGAGGAGCTGTCCCAAGGCAGGAGATCCGAGGTCGGGGCACATCTCGTCGAGCTTTCCGCTATAGGGGCTCTCGTCTTTTCTCCAGGCAGGGAAGAACGGTGTGAGCTGCGCTTCAGGGAAGAGCACGAGGTCAGCCTCTGCGGCATCGGCCTGCCTCAGATAGGCAATGCTCGCTTCGAGATTGTCTGCCATCGATTCCTGCATCTGCATCTGTGCCAGAGCGAGGCGCATAGGGACTCCAAACGACAAAGGGCGGCATGCCCAACTGCATGCCGCCCTCTCAGCTTATCTGAGTTTCTGCCTGATGTCTTCGATCTGTGCCTTCAGATCCTGGATGCGCTCTTCCTTCTCCTGGATCCAGCCTTCCATGTTGTCGAGGTACTCCTGACTGGTCGTCGTCTCCATCTTGTCGCGGAGGTGGTCGATCTGGCCTTGGAGGTTCTCGATCTGTGCCTCTCTGCGCTCGATGGCCTCCTCGGACTTCTTCTGGGCTATCTCGTGCCGCGCCTCATGGTAGGCACGCTTCTGGAGCCAGAACTTCTCCTTTGCGTCATGGAAGCTCTCCCAGAGCGCATCGTTCGTCTTCGGGCCGGCATAGCCGATGGCCTTCCACTTGACGTCCAGGCCCTTCATCGTCTCGGTCGCCTCGGGACCGAAGTCCATAGCGGCAGAGACGCGCTTGGCGGTGTCGATGAGCTCCTGCTTCGCCTCGGCGTTCTTCTTGTACTGTGCCTCGACCGCAGCGTAGTGGGCATGCTGGGCATCGAAGAACTTCTGGCGGAGTCCATTGAACTCTTCCCAGAGACGGTCGTTCTCTTCGCGGCCTGCCTGGCCGGCAGCTCGCCATTCCGTCATCAGGTCATGGACCTGGTTCGTCTGTGCCTTCCACTGCGAGGCGCCCCAGGACTCGTCAGGCTCCGGCAGCGCGCGCAGGCGCTCGATGAGCTCCTGCTTCTTGGCGCGGGCCTTTGCGTGGAGGGAGTCAAGCTCCTGGTAATGGGCATTCCTGCGCTCGAAGAACTCATGCTGGGCGCCATTGAACTTCTCCCAGAGGCGGTCGTCCTCTTCGTGGCCAGCAGAGCCTGCCTTCTTCCACGCATCCATCAGGAGGTGGAAGCGCTCGGTCGTGGCCTTCCACTCGCGCGAATCGCGGAGCTTGTCGGCTTCCTCGGCGAGCTTCTCCTTTGCGGCATGCGATGCTTCCCGCTCATGGGTGCGCTCTGCATAGATCGTGTGGCGGGCGGTCTGGAAGGCTTCCCAGAGCTCGTCCTCCTTGGCGGTATGCCAGTTGTGGATGGCGCGCCAGGCGTCCATCGTCGGCCTCAGCTGCTGCGAGCCGTGGCGCCAGTCGGATGTGCGTACGAATTCCTGGAGCTCGCTGACGAGCGCTTCCTTCTTTGCGATGTCAGCCTCGCGCAGAGGATTCGGCTGCACTTCCGGCTCTGTGCTGGATTCTGTCTTTGCCTCGTCTGCCTTCTGCGCATCCGGCACGCTTTCCTGTGCCGTGGTCTCGGTCGCCTCGGTGTCGCGTTCCTCATTCAAAGCCATGGTCACTCCCTGGGTGAGCGAAGAGTAGAGGTGATGTGTGGATGCAGTTCCCACAAGCCGAAAGACTACCACGTACGGCTTCAGATTTTCACCACATCTCCGGCTTTGGACAGCTGGATTCTGTAGGTGGACGCCGTAACAGAAGCGTGCGCAATCAGAAACTTAGAAGAGTGCTTCGGGAAAGCTTCATGGCACCAAGCCATCCTAGACTGGCTTCAGGCGAGCGGGAAACGGGAATCTATTCCAGCCGACCGTAAGCCCCTCCCTCCCTGTTGCCTCTGCCTGTCCAAGGGATTGGCAGAGGCATATCAGGCAGAGCTGTCTCGTGGGATTCCTGGCGACTCGGCCGTTCGGCGCCAAATTGGCACCGCTCGGCACAGGAGTCCCGAAAGAGGCGAAGGACCTGGGTAGGAATATAAGCGAACAGAAAAGGGTCGCACCAAAGAGGCTGCGACGAGAGAAGGGGGTGAGTCCGATGGGCATAGATGAGAGCTCTATAGTGCGTCTGCCCGAGGACCGCTGACCTTATCTGACGGGTGTGGGTTTCAGCCCCCCCGCGTACTGGCTGTCCGAGACAGAGCAATGCCAGCCGGGCAATCGAGCAGACGTATGATATTTCAGCTGGGTGAGCTCCGGTGCTTCGTGCATCCATTTCACTTTGGTCCAGCACGTGACGAGCGCGTGGCTGTGGCGGCGGGAATGGGCACTGCGAGCCTGAGGAAGGTTCCGACGTCTGTTTCGGCATGATGCAGGAAGCAAAGTTCCGATTCCGTTTTGGCGCCTGGCGCCGAGAGGGATGACACCAAAGTTCTGAGCAGCAGGGGATTTTTCCCCGCATCAGGCATCTGTAGTCCGTCATCTGAAATGGGGATGACACCAAAGTTCTAGCGAGCGGGAGCAGAGGCTCCCTGATTGAGGCATCTATCGGATTGCCGCACTTCGATGGAAGGCGGCAGAGCGGAGGAGGGGATACCGAAGTAATAGAGACGATCTATCCAATCGTTCGGTTTTTCGCTATCCTCGCTCTCGATGATAGCTGAGCTGTGGGGCGGACCGCGCAATCGGGCACGGTCCGCCCTGTTTCATGTCGGGCGTGTCTGAAAAGCTGCAGGCTGGGTATAGCTTGGAGCCAGAAAGACAACTTGGGGAGGCATGATGGACGAAGAAGCTGAGTACGTGGTCCCGTCGGATGAAGAGGAACGCAGAGAGACACGCGAGGCAGGAGAGCGTGCGCTCAAGAGCCTCAGGGAGGCCCGGGGCTACCTTGCAAAGGCAAGCAGCTGGGGCCTCGTCGACCTCTTCGGCGGCAACTTCATCTCCGGTGCGCTGAAGCATGCCCGCCTTGCCGAGGCGCGCGAGGCGATCGGCCAGGCAAAGCGCGATGTCCAGGCCTTCCAGAAGGAGCTCGGCGACGTCCGGGATGTCGAGCATCTGAAGGTCGATGTGGATGGCTTCCTCGAGTTTGCCGATTTCGTATTTGATGGCGCGATTGCCGACATCCTGGTCCAGTCCAGGATCGAGAAGGCAAAAGACTCGGTCGATGATGCTATCGCCGGCATCGAGCGCTCGCTCAGAGACCTGTAAGAGAAGCGGGAGGGACACGAAAAGCCTCTCCCGCTTTTGCATTCCTTCGGATGTTCTTACTGGGCTGCCGTGAACGTCAGATGCCCGAGCACGGTATCCAGATCGTCCATGCCAGAGGCATCGCGCAGATAGATGTAGTTCTTTCCATCAGGCACCTCGATCAGGGCCTCTGCGATACCGGAGTCCGTATAGGTGATGACAGAGGAGCCGTTGATCTCGGTCGTCGTGTAGTCTGAAGCGGATTTTGCAGAGGCGACGTAGGAGTCGTAGTCGGCCTTCAGGATCAGGAACCCATAGGCTGCGACCTTGCCGTCTTTCGAGACATCGAAGTCCACGCCCTGTTGCACGAGGTCATAGCCATCCGACGTATCGCAGCTGATAGCGACACCGGCATTCTGGAGGATGCCGGTCGTGATCGTCGCTCCGGATGTCCGCTGCGATGCAGCGGTCGTGGTCTCGCCCGTGCTTCCGCAGGCAGAAAGGCTTGCCGCAAGGAGCAGGCCCGACACGAGGGCACAGATGCGGTGTGCGAGCTTGGCCGGTTTCATGGATGCTCCTTTCGGGACGGTCTGAAAAGCATGCCCTTCATGCTACCCGAAGATGGCGGAAGCTGTCGGGATTTGATGATTCCTGCACCTCGTGCACCGGCGGCTTGCTAGGCTTGAAGCAGAAGCTGCGAGGAAGGTGCTGCTATGGATTCTCAGGATATCGATCGGCTGGCGCGCTTGATCTTCGAATACGGCGAGAGTGCAGATTCAGAGCTTATGCCTGCATCTGCCATCCTGGCCTTTGGAAGCCACGACGAGCATGTGGCGGAGCGGGCAGCGGAGCTCTGGCATGAGGGGCTTGCTCCCTTCATCATCTTCACAGGTGGCCTGGGACGCATAACGAAGAGGCTCTGGCAGGAACCGGAAGCAGAGCGCTTCGCCCATATCGCCGAGGAGGCGGGCGTTCCTGCCGATGCGATCGTCACTGAGCCCGATTCCACGAATACGGGCGACAATATCCGCTTCACACGGGAGCTCATGAGGAAGAAGGGGATTGCGAAGGCACGCCTCATTGTCGTCGAGCGTCCCTACCGTGCGCTTCGCACAAGGGCGACCGTGAGCTGCCTCTGGCCGGGACTGACGTTCCAGGTTGCCGTGCCGGATATCGGCTACGATGAGTATGCACGCTGGTACGCAAGCGGCCTGGCACCGATCTCGAAGCATGAGTTCATCTCGGTGCTCGTGGGCGATGTCGAGCGCAATGTCATCTATCCCGAGCGCGGCTGGCAGGACCCCGTCATGACGGCAGAGACGGTGCTCGATGCAAGCAGGATGCTTGCACAGGCAGGCTACACAGAACAGCTGCTGCCCGATGTGAGCATCTGGTAGGACAGCAGGGAACCCGAAAGATTGGGGGCAGACATGATCGAAGCGATTCTGCTCGATGTGGACGGCACGCTCACGAACGGCAGGAAGGAGATCACGCCGAAGACCGAGGCCGCGCTCAGGGCTGCTGAAGCGGCAGGCATCCGGCTTGTGCTGGCAAGCGGCAGGACCGACAACGGTCTTTCACGCTTCGGACGCCAGCTTGGCATGTATGAGCACGACGGTGTCTTTGTCTGCTACAACGGCGCAAAGGCCGTGGACTGCCAGACGGGAGAGGTCCTCTTCAACCAGGCCATGAGCGTAGATGCTGCCAGGCGTGTCCTCGAGCATATGAAGCGCTTCTGTGTGTGGCCGATCATGGACCACGGCTGCTACATGTACGTGAACGATGTCTTTGCCGGCATGGTCACGAATCCGGATGGCACCCGCCGCAACATCATCGAGTACGAGTCGCGCTCGAACAGCTACCTGCTCTGCGAAGAGCGCGACCTTGCCGTGTTCGTCGACTGGGAGCCGAACAAGATTCTCGTCGCCGGCGAGCCTGCCTACCTCGAGAAGCATTGGCAAAAGATGGCAGAGCCCTTCGAGGGCGAGCTCAGCTCCATGTTCACGGCACCCTACTACTACGAGTTCACGGCCAAGGGCGTCGACAAGTCGAAGGCGCTCCGCGAGAGCTTCTCTGCTCTCGGCATCGCTCCCGAGAACGTGATTGCCTTCGGCGATGCGCAGAACGATATCACGATGCTCGAGTGGGCAGGCATAGGGGTCGCTATGGGCAACGCCGTCGACGAGACGAAGGAAGCGGCCGACGAGGTGACGCTCTCGAACGAGGAGGACGGCATCGCCGCTTCCCTCGCGAAGCATCTGCCGGATATCTGCGGATAGGGACGGCTTGCATGGATGTGCAGACGGCCGACCCCGATGCTCTGGCAGAGGCGCTCTTCGGCACCGATGAACGTGCCATGCGTGCCTATGCCCTTGCCAGGCGTGCCCATGCAGGGCAGCGCGACAAGGCAGGAGCGCCCTATATCCTGCATCCTCTGAGCGTGGCTCAGGGAGTGATGGCAAGCGGGGATGAAGATGCCCTCGTCTGCGCCCTGCTCCATGATGTGGTGGAGGATGGAGGCGTGGACCTCGATGAGATACGGCAGGAGTTCGGAGACGCGGCAGGGGATGCCGTGGGGCTTCTGACGCATGAAGAGGGCGTGCCCTACCTTGACTATGTAAGGCATATCGCCGAGAGCGGCTCTGCCGCGGCTATCCGGTGCAAGATCTCGGACCTTGCGCAGAACCTCGATATCGCGCGTCTTTCCGAGGCAGGCCAGAAGGATTTTGAGCGTGTGGAGAAGAAATACCTGCCGGCACTCCGCATCCTGCTCGACAGGCTCGAGAAAGGTGTGGCAGACGCAGCCGATGAATGAGCTTTCGGTTGCTTGTGCAGAGCATCTTGCCGGCGAAGATGAAGAAGCCGTCCTGGAACTTCTTGAAGAGACGGAAGGCGAGTTCGTGCCGCCGCTCTCCAAGAGGGCATCGACCCATCAGACAGACTTGAGCACGCCTGCAGCCTCAGACAAGACTGGGGTCGAAGCCTACTTTGCAGAGCTTGCAGGCCAGCCGTTCCTGCTTGCGCGGGAGGGCAGGAGGTTTGCCGGCTTTCTCTCCTATATCAGAGGCTTCGATGCGGGATGGATCCGTCTCGGTGCAGATGCGGTCTACATTACGACCATCTGCACCGCGCCAGAGTTTCACCATCGCGGTGTTGCTTCGGCGCTCTACCGCGCCCTCGAGAAGAGGATCTGCCCTTCTGCCATGCTCATAAGGACCTGGTCGACAAATGGGGCGCAGCGCTCGCTGCTCGAGAAGGGCGGCTATCGCATGGTGCGCTGCCTCGCAGATGACCGCGGGCCTGGCATCGACACGCTCTACTACCTGAAGGAGCTCGGACAGGTCTCAATCTAGGGGAGAAGAAAAGGACCCGGTGCCTTCTGGCATCGGGTCCCTGCATGAGCATTGATGGCTCTGCGCTAGCGTGCCTGCTGGAGGCTCCTCGAGGGGATGGGTGCTGTCTTTGCAGCAGGCTTGGCCTTCGCCTTGCCGGAGAGCTCCGAGAAGGCTGCGCCGCCGAGGATGAGGACAGCTCCTGCAAGCTGCGCTGCGCTCATGGGCTCGCCGAGCAGGATGACGGAGAAGACGACAGCAGAGAGCGGCTCGAGATAGCCGCAGACCGACACGGTCTGGACTGGCAGGTCGTGCATCGCAGCGAAGTAGAGGAAGCAGCCAAGGCCGGTATTGACGAAGCCGAGCATGAGGGCAGGAGCGATATCGGTGGCAGCGAAGGAAGGAAGCGCCTGGCCTGTCAGAAGAGCATAGATGAAGACGCAGGCAAAGCTGCCGATGAGCTGCACGGTCGCATTCTCGAGGCCGCAGATGTCGGTGACCTTCTTCGAGAAGATGACCATGAGGGCATACATGACCGCGGACATGAAGCCGCAGATAAGGCCGAACAGAGAGAGCGTGCCCTGAAGTCCCTGGCCGACGACGAGGAAGCATCCGCCGACGACAGCTGCAAAGCCGGCAAGCTTGCGGGCACCGAGGTGCATATGGAAGAGAATCGGCGAGAGGGCCATGACAATGACAGGGCCGCAATAGTAGAGAAGGGAAGAGACGCCGACGCCGATCAGACGGTAGGCCTGGAAGAGGAAGATCCAGCCGCCGCCAAGTGCTGCTCCCGAAAGGGCAAGGAAGAGCGCCTGCTTCGGGTGTGCGTCACTCTGGAGCGTCTCATGGCTGCGGAGAAGCCCGGCTGCGAGTATGACGGCGAGGAGGAGGCTGCCGAGGAACGTGCGCACGAGCACGATCTGGGTGGAAGGAAGAAGCATCTGTGCCGCTACAATGCCATTGGAGCCAAAGAGAAGCAGCGCTGCGAGATAGCGGAGCAGGGATTTCCTCATGGATGCACCTTTCCAGATGATTGTCGTGCCACCCATTTTCCCAGAGCGCTTCTTACAATAAAAGCGAATATGATAAATATGTTGTATTATGAATTGTGATGGAAAGGAGCGGGGCATGGACACGAACATCCAGAAGTACCGCGCCCTTATCGAGGCAGTCGATCAGGGCAGCTTCTCGCGGGCGGCAGAGGTCCTCGAATGCTCGCAGCCGGGCATCAGCCGCATGATTGCAGATCTCGAGCATGACTGGCGCGTCCGCCTTGTCGAACGTGGCCGTGGCGGCGTCTCGCTCACGGCTGAAGGCAAGAAGATCCTGCCGTACGTGCGCCGGGTCGTCGAAGAGGACCGAGAGCTCCACAGCCGGATCGACGACGTGAACGGCCTTGCAGTCGGCACGGTGCGCATCGGCTCGTTCACGAGCGTGGCCACGCACTGGCTCCCGCATGTGATCGCGCGCTTCCAGAAGGACTTCCCCCAGATCGACTATGAGCTTGTGATGGGCGACTACACCGAGATAGAGCGCTGGGTGCAGGAGGGCAGGGTCGACTGCGGCTTCATTGCCGGAAAGCCGAAGAGCGCCCTCATGGACAGGCTGCTCGACCGTGACGAGATGCTGACTGTGGTGCCGGAAGGGCACCGGCTTGCTTCCAGGGATTCCTGCGCTCTCGAGGACCTCTGCCGCGAGCCGTTCATGATGCTGCAGCAGAGCGGCGACACCGAGGTCTCAGGCATATTCGAGGCTGCGCATCTTGCACCTGACGTCCGCTTCGTGACGTGGGATGACTATGCAATCATGTCGATGGTGGAAAACGGCCTCGGCGTCTCCGTGCTGCCGAGTCTCGTGCTCAAGCGCAATCCCTATCACATCAAGCTGCTGCACCTCGAGGAGCCAGCCTTCAGAAACATCCGCGTGATCACACGTCCGGACATCTCGAAGATCGCCTCGAAGTTCCTGGAATACCTGAAGTACAGAAACGAGACAGTGGAGGACTAGCGCAGCTTCTCCACTGCTATGCCTTCTGGCGCATCCTTTAAGACAAAGAGCTGCTCTGCCAGAGCCTTGCCCTGGCGGAACTCTGCATCCTTGAAGAGGCAGAAGCGAATCTCGTCGAAAGAGGGCGCTTCTGCAAGGAGGATCTCGAGCGCCAGAGGCAGTGCCTCTTCGAGGGGATAGCCATAGACGCCTGTCGAGATCGAGCAGAACGAAATCGTGCGCGCGCCTGCATGTCTTGCCTCTTCGCATGAGGTGCGGTAGCAGGAGGCAAGCTGCTCGCGTGCGCGCTGAGGAGTCTCCCTTGCATAGATGGGGCCGACGGTATGCACGATGAAGCGGCAGCCGGTGCGGGCTTCAAGGCTGAAAGACGGCGTCACGACAGCCTGTCCCGTCGGGCAGAAGCCAATCTTCCTGCAGGCGCGGTCAAGCTCTGGACCGGCAAGCGCATGGATCGCTCCGTCGACGCCGCCCCCTCCGGCAAGCGCGCGGTTTGCAGCATTGACGATTGCGTCGGTCTTCTGGTCTGCGACCGAGCCATGGATGAGATAGAGCATGAACATTCGCCCCTTCTTTTGCCATACACTATAGACGTTTGCAGAAATGCGCTGCCAGAGAGGTGACCCATGCAGATAGCGTCAGACGGAGAGGCCCTTGTTCCTGCACTCGAGGAGCTGGTCTCGAGGGAGCATCCAGTCCTCATAGGTTCTGCTGTCGATGCAGACGAGAGGCCCCGGACAGACGAAGTGTGGCTCAAAGGCTTCGATGGGGAGGGCCTCGCCTTTGCCGTGCGCGCAGGCACGGCGCTCTCATCGTCTCTTCGCCATAGGCGCTATGTCTCGGCGATGGGAAACGTCGTATGGAAGGGAAGGCCTGCGTTCGTGGGATTTGCAGGACGTGTGCATGAGCTCTCCCAGAGCGACCTTTCGCTTCGCCTCAGGGAGGCAGGCACGGATGCGGACAGCGTGCTTGCAGGAGGCTATGGGAGTCTTGCCGGCTTTGTCCTCTTCGATGGACGGGGAATACTTCGCCAGGATGGCACCGAATGGAAGTTCGGCGTCGGCACGGCAGAGCCGCCTGCAACGTATTACGTCACGAACTCCTGTACAGGCTGCGGCATCTGCGTCGTGGCCTGCCCGCAGCTTGCGATAGATCTCACGAAGAGCCCGGTCATGATCAGCCAGCCGCGCTGCATCCATTGCGGCACCTGCTTCGAGAGCTGCCCGAATCATGCCATCATCAGGCTCTAGCAGAAGGAAGGTCATGGGTTCCATGGGACAACATGAGGGATGGGTCGGCGTCTTCGATTCGGGCGTCGGCGGCATCAGCGTGCTCGAGCATCTCGTGCGCGAGCTTCCGCATGAGCGCTTCCTCTTCTTTGGGGACTCGGCGAATGCACCGTACGGAGAGAAGACGGACGAAGAGGTCATGAAGCTCTCCCGTGCCATCGTGGAGTACATGGTGCATGAAGGCTGCAAGGCCATTGTCATTGCCTGCAATACAGCGACCTCGGTCGCGGCGGCGACGCTTCGTGCCGAGTATCCAGATCTTCCGATCATCGGCGTCGAGCCAGCGCTCAAGCCGGCAACGCTTGCTCCGAAGCACAGAAGAGTGCTGGTCATGGCAACACCGGTGACGCTCAGACTCGACAAGTACCATCAGCTCGCAGCTACCTGGGGCTCCGACTCCGAAGTCATCTCCCAGCCCTGTCCGGGGCTTGCGGCAAGGATAGAGCATGGCAACCTCGATGCTCCCGACCTCACAGAGCTCATCGAGCGCCTCGTCGGCCAGTATGCCGGAACGGTCGATTCCGTCGTGCTGGGGTGCACGCACTATCCCTTCGTGGCTCGTCAGATCCGCTCGGTCGTCGGCGATGTGCCGCTCTTCGAATCGGGTGCCGGCACGGCGCGCGAGCTCAGGCGCCGTCTCGAGGAGACGGGCAGGCTTGCGCCTGCGTCGCAGGAAGGCACGGTCGAGTTCCGGTCGAGCAGGAATACGCCGGAGGAGCTTGCGCTCTACCGCTGGTTCTTCGCACAGGAGGTATAGGCATGATCCAGGGCGCAATCTTCGATATGGATGGCCTCATGGTCGACTCCGAGCGCGTCTGGTGTGCCCAGTGGCCCCAGGTCTGCGAAGAGGCGGGAGTGCCCTATCGCCCTGAAGTCGCAGACAGGACGCGCGGCACGACGGACGAGCGGGGAGCTGAAATCCTCGAGGAAATCTATAGTGACATCAAGGATGTCGACGGGGCGCAGATGATCAGAAGGCTTCATGAGCTTGCAGGCGTCGTCTTCAGGACCCAGGGTGTTCCGGCAAAGCCTGGCCTCTTCGAACTCATGAACTATCTCGGCGGCTGGCATATACCCTGCGCCGTGGCGTCATCTTCTCCGCTCGAGCTCATCCATCTCCACCTCGGCCATCTCGGGCTCGAAGGAGCCTACCAGGCCATCGTGAGCGGCAGGGATTCCGGCATCGCGCACAGCAAGCCGGCACCCGATATCTTCCTCGAGGCGGCGAGACAGCTTGGGGTAGAGCCCGAGCGCACGCTTGTGCTCGAGGATTCCTACTCGGGTGTCAAGGCAGGAGCCGCAGGGCATTTCATAACCATCATGGTGCCCGATCTCTCGCCCGTGACAGATGAGATGCGAGGCACGGCATCCTACATCTGCCAGGACCTGGCCGAGGTCGCAGACCTTCTGGACCAGGGCTTCATCGATGCCTGATTGAGACTTCTCTCAGCTTCATAGGCGCTCCGTGTCGGTTTCCTGCCGATCCTAAGGGCCGGCAGGAAACCTGCCTCAAGAGGCGATTATGGAGTGTGGCATCCTCATCGAAAGGAACACATGAACATGAAGACCTATATCGTTCTCATGATCGTCTCTGCGGCTGTTGCCGTGCTCTCGCTTGCCATGGTCCTCTGGACGCATATGTCCGAGAGCGCCTACGAGTCGCTCGTCACGGCCTCCATGGGCCTGCAGCTTGCCTATATCGTCTCTTCGCCCCTGCTTGTCGAGAGTATCGCCTTTGCCGGCATGATCACGCTTGTGCATCTCGGGCACCTGCGCCTCGGCAAGACCCAGAGGATCGTCTCGCTTGTGCTTGGCTGCGTGCTTACGCTCTTCGTCGTCGCAGGCTCGCTCGTGGCAGCATATCTGCCGTCGGCCCTTCAGGTCGTGGTCGTCGTCTGCGTCCTCATTGCGGCCCAGTACCCGCTCTGCATGATCGTACCTGCCCTCATGCTCGGATTTGGCCTTGCGCTTCCGAAGGAGCAGGCAGAGGCCTAGGCCCGATCTGGGCTGGTTTAATTCCTCTATGTAACTAGGAATTAACAGAGCAATCCAATATTCCCACTTGAATGGTAGGAATATAAGTGCCATTCTGTACACAACGAGCTTGCAGGCCATCCAGGACTTGTGTCCCCGGCCAAACCACCCTCGTATCCAGCAGATAGCAACAGAAAGGCACGAACATGAAGGTCGCAAAGCACGTCGAGGCACTGATCGGCACCACCCCGCTTGTGGACCTCTCCGCCCTCGTCGACGGCAAGGCTACGATTCTCGGCAAGTACGAGGCAACGAACCCTGGCGGATCTGTGAAGGACCGTATCGCGAAGGCTATCCTCGATGCCGCAGAGGCAGACGGCACCCTGAAGCCAGGAGGCACGGTCATCGAGCCGACGAGCGGCAACACCGGTGTCGGTCTTGCCATGCTTTCCGCAGCGCGTGGCTACCATATGATCCTTGTGATGCCTGAGACGATGTCCATCGAGCGCCGCAAGCTTGCTGCCTCCTATGGTGCAGAGATCGTCCTCACGCCGGGCAAGGATGGCATGAAGGGCGCCATCGCAAAGGCAGACGAGCTCAAGGCCCAGACGCCGGGCGCAATCGTTGCCGGCCAGTTCGTGAACCCTGCAAACCCGCGTGCCAACTACAAGACGACCGGCCCCGAGATCTGGCGCGACACCGAAGGCACCGTCGATGCGGTCGTCGCAGGCGTCGGCACGGGCGGCACGATCTCCGGCACCGCGAAGTTCCTGAAGGAGCAGAAGGCTTCCGTCAAGGGCATCGCTGTCGAGCCGGCAGAGTCTGCAGTGCTCGAGGGCAAGCCGGCAGGTCCCCACAAGATTCAGGGCATCGGTGCTGGCTTCATCCCGAAGACCTATGATGCCTCCGTCGTGGACGAGGTCGTGCCTATCGCTTCCCAGACTGCAATCGACACGAAGAAGAAGCTCTCCGACGACTTCGGCATCCTCGTCGGCATCTCCTCTGGCGCTGCTGTCGCTGCCGCCGTCGAGCTTGGCAACCGTCCCGAGTATGCTGGCAAGACGATTGTCGCGATCATGCCGGATACCGGCGAGCGCTATCTCTCCATGGACCTCTAAAGCAGATATGCACAGATGGGGGAGGGCAGCCTGCATCGCAGGATGCCCTCCCTCTTCTTGGCTCGAGACGTGCTGCTCCTGTTGACCGGAGTGCCCTTCGAGCGGTATAACTGTCTCTGAAATACCGCTTCGCAAGTATGATTTAGAAAGGCCGGTGCTCGATGCAAAGGGCTGGCAGGAGACAGACGGGAGCCGCCTTGGGCCATGTGCCAGGCGCGCTCTGTATATCCCGCTAGGTCATATCGGCACGTTCGGCAAGGAGGCTGCCAGTGGCTGAAGCTGTTGCAGCAGCGGAATGCGGCATTTTCTCTGGAGAGGCAATGAATGCAGATGAGAGGGGCTTCCTCGAAGCTCCGGAAGATATGAGCCGTGAACACGGCAAGATCGGCCTTATCAAGATGATGAAGGAGGATGCACGTGCGGTCGTCGCACGCGATCCTTCGGTGTCGTCTGTGCATGAGGTCGTGTTCTTTGCGGCGGGCCTGCGTGCGGTCTGGGCCTATAGGCGCCAGCATTGGCTGTGGACCCACGGCATGCATTCGCTTGCTATGTGGTCGCAGAGCCATACGCGCAAGCGCTATGCCATCGATATCCATCCTGCCGCGACAATCGGCAGGCGTTTCGTGATCGACCACGGCATCGGCATCGTTATCGGCTCCACCGCCATCCTGGGCGATGACTGCATGCTCTATCAGGGCGTGACCTTGGGCATGACAGGACACCATGCCGGCAAGCGCCATCCTACCCTCGGCAACAATGTGATGGTCGGCGCGCGTGCAACCGTGCTCGGAGCGATCACGATAGGGGACAACGTGAAGGTCGGTGCGAATGCGGTCGTGCTCGAGGATGTCCCGGCCAATGTCACGGTTGCAGGCATCCCAGCCCACATCGTGAAAGATCATCGCTGCTGGGAGATGCCCCAGTTCTCGCTCGTGGACGGCGAGGCTGCGGTGAAGAGCCTCTTGGGCGAGGAGAAGGGCAATATCCTCGACGATGATGAGAACAAGCGCTGGTCCTGCGCACTCTGACAGCTTGCTTGAGCCTCGCTGAAATAGTTTCCGTCTGTTTACAGGTCCGAGACATCTCCGGACTTGCACGTACCATAGCCACAACTCGATAGTCCGCTGCAGGGGATATCTGCAGCTATCCTTGAAAGCGAGGTTCCATGTCTGCAAATTTCAAGAGGCGCCTTCCCATCCCGCAGGATCTCAAGAAGGAGATGCCGCTTTCCGATGAGAGCGCCGAGCGCAAGAAGGCAGTCGACGCCGAGGTTGCCTCGATCATCCGTGGCGAGTCTGACAAGAAGCTCATCATCGTCGGCCCCTGTTCTGCCGACAACGAGGACGCCGTGCTCGACTACGCGAACCGTCTTGCCGTGCTCCAGCAGTGCGTCCAGGACAAGCTCGTCATCGTCATGCGCGTCTACACGAACAAGCCGCGCACGAACGGCACGGGCTACAAGGGACTGCTCCATCAGCCGGATCCCGAAGGCGCTCCTGACCTGCTCGAGGGCCTCAAGGCCATCCGCCACATGCATCTGCGCGTCATCGAGGAGACGGGCCTCTTCACGGCTGACGAGATGCTCTACCCGGAGAATGACCGCTTCCTGAACGACCTTCTGGCCTATGTCGCTGTCGGTGCCCGCTCGGTCGAGAACCAGCAGCACCGTCTTGTCGCCTCTGGCTGCGAGGTTCCTGTCGGCATGAAGAACCCGACGGGTGGCTCCATGTCCGTGATGCTGAACTCCGTCTATGCAGCCCAGCATCCGCAGACCTTCATCTACCGCAACTGGGAGGTCGAGACAACCGGCAACCCGCTTGCTCACTGCATCCTGCGCGGATACCGCGGCCTCGACGATATCAACTACCCGAACTACCACTATGAGTACCTCGAGCGCCTCGCTGCTGCCTACGAGGAGAACGAGAAGTACCAGAATCCGGCTGTCATCATTGACACGAACCACGACAACTCGGGCAAGCGTCCTCTCGAACAGATTCGCATCTGCAACGAGGTCCTCGATTCCGCCCACAGGAACGAGGCCATCGGCAAGCTCTTCCGTGGCTTCATGATCGAGTCCTACATCGAGGACGGCAACCAGCCTATCGGCGGCGGCGTGTATGGCAAGTCCATCACGGATCCCTGCCTCGGCTGGGCAAAGACGCAGAACCTCATCATGCACATTGCAGACCGCATCTAGCATCTGTTTCCCAAGATCTTGCGGGGAGGCTGGCTTTCGGGCTGGCCTCCTTTTCTGTGCTTGGGCATTCCGTGCATGCGATGCCGGAAGTGCGTGTTGCGGGTAGGATAGGGGAGCATGCAAGCGGCAGCACACGCTGCCAAAGACAAGAAGGAGCATGATTCTATGCCTTGCACAACCCTTCTGATCGGCAAGAAGGCCTCCTACGACGGCTCCACGATCGTGGCCAGGAACGAGGATTCGGGATCGGGCAGCTTCTGCCCGAAGCGCTTTGTCGTCGTGCATCCTGAAGAGCAGCCGCGCCACTACGTCTCGAAGATCGCCCATCTCGCAATCGAGCTTCCTGACAACCCGGAGCGCTACACGGCGCTGCCGAATGCCATCCTCGACGAGGGCATCTGGGCTGAGGCTGGCGTGAACGAGAGCAATGTCTCCATGAGCGCAACGGAGACCCTCACGACGAACGAGCGCGTGCTCGGCGCCGACCCCTTCGTCGTCTACAAGCCGGCACAGGGCACGGAAGGCGAAGAGGGCTATGAGCCTGAGGTCGCAGGCGGTATCGGCGAGGAGGACATGGTCACGATCGTCCTTCCCTATATCAAGAGCGCACGCGAGGGCGTGAAGCGCCTCGGCGCCCTTCTCGAGCAGTATGGCACCTATGAGATGAACGGCATCGCCTTCTCCGATGCGGACGAGATCTGGTGGCTCGAGACGGTGGGCGGACACCACTGGATCGCAAAGCGCGTCCCGGACGATGCCTATGTGACGATGCCGAACCAGCTTGGCATCGATGCCTTCGACTTCGATGATGCCTTCGGCGCCCAGAAGGACTACCTGTGCTCTGCCGACATGAAGGAGTTCGTGGAGAAGAACCACCTCGACCTCACGCTCGGAGGCGGCCTCATGAATCCGCGCGATGCCTTCGGCTCGCACTCCGATTCAGACCACGTCTACAACACGCCGCGTGCCTGGGCCATGCAGCGCTTCCTCAATCCCCATGCCCTCAAGTGGGACGGACCGGATGCCGATCTCACGCCGGAAGCGGATGACATCCCCTGGAGCCGCGTGCCGGAGCGCAAGCTCACGATCGAGGACGTGAAGTATGCCCTGTCCCTGCACTATCAGGGCACGCCCTTCGACCCCTACAGCCGCCGCGGCGACGAGAGACGTGGCATGTATCGTCCTATCGGCATCAACCGCAACAGCCAGCTCTCTGTCGTGCAGCTGCGCCCCTATGGGCCTGAAGCGTGCCGTGCTGTCCAGTGGATTGCCTTCGGCAGCAATGTCTTCAATGCGCTCGTGCCGTTCTACACGAATGTGCGGACGACGCCTGCCTATCTCGAGAAGACGGATGCCCACGTCACGACCGAGTGCTTCTACTGGGAGAACCGCATCATTGCAGCGCTTGCCGATGCACACTTCCATGATGCAGCAGCAGATGTCGAGCGCTACCAGGAGAAGGTCGGCGGTATGGGACATGCCATGCTCCACGAGACGGATGCTGCTGTGGAGAAGGGCACAGACGATGTCCAGGCTGTGCTCGAGGCAGCCAACCAGAAGATGGCTGACGAGCTCAAGGAAGAGACGGATGCGCTCCTCTCGAAGGTCCTCTTCTTCGCAAGCATGGGCATGAAGAACAGCTTCTCGAAGGATGACATGTAGGATCTTTCGGAGAGCAGAGAGGCAGTGCCTGAAGGCGCCTGGATTTATCCGGGCGCCTTTTCTGAAAGCTTTCTAAAAATGTATATACGAGCTTGTCCGATATAACATATCTGCATCTTTTTTGGGGCGGTATCGAACCGCTTACGGAAAAGTACCAGCCGCCGGCCCATCGCTGTTCAATCTTTTACGCTTCCGTAATGAATATTGGCCAAACTAAGGGGCAGCGAGGGGCGAGAGTCATGGCTGGAACGACAAGAAGGAGGAAGTGCCATGTCATCCGCAGAGAAACGCTTTCAATCCTTTATCCGCAAACTCGATAACAGCGATTATGTGTATGACGTGCTGAGGATGGGGCCATCTCCCATTGTCTCGGTCGTCTTCGGAGCCAAGCCGCGCTCGGGCCATTCGAAGGTCTTCGAGCATGTCGGCAAGAAGCAGCTGCCTCAGCTCTATGTCTATGCCATCTTTTCCAAGGACGGGGAAGAAGTGCACTTCCAGACGTCCCCGCTGGTGCGCGTTCCCCAGAACCAGCGCTCCCAGGCGCTTTCGGTATGCAATGCCGCCAACAACCAGCAGCGCTGGATCAAGTTCAATCTGAACTCCTCCGACTACATCGTCGGACACTACGATCTTCTGCTCCAAGGCCATGGTGCAAGCGATGCCTGCGTCACGATCGCTCAACGTGTGGCTGATGTGGTCGACGAGACCCTGCCGCTCCTCCAAAGCTGCCTTGAGCAGGATGCCTCTGAAGAGGAAGTCGCGTAAGGAAAAGTCCATCTGCAGGAGGGCGCTGGAATCCAGAGCATGCCGAAGCTCCGGAAACCAGTGCTTTTCCATGTCTCGATGCTCTCTTGGCATAAAAAAGATCCAGCAGGGAGAGGGTCTGCTGGATCTCGGACACGTCTGTGTCCCTGGGAATGGGCTCCGAAACGAGGGGGAAGGAAGAGCTAATTCCCATCTGTTGACTAGGATTAAACACCTTTGGCCTGATGGTGTCAATAGTAAACCAAAGAAAACTTTGTTGCATGGAGGAATTGCGCACTGAATTGTGCAGCGTTTCCGCTGGCTGATAGGCGTGCCTATGCATGGTGAGTAAGGCCCCTATGCATGTTCGGACAGGGCTGGCTCGAATATGTGCCATATCGCTGGCTGATATCAGGACATTCTGTTTCGGGCAGGAAAACTCATAGGGAACGTAGATGCCCATCTGCTTGTGCGTGCGCTAGGGTACGCATATCAAGAAAGCAACAGGCTTTCTTTCAGCCAGCCGGAAAGGGGATCGAGATGGAATGCACTTCTTCCAAGCACGCTGAAGCAGCTCTCTCCTCTGTCGGTGCAGCGGCTGTCCTCGGCCTACGAATTACCATGGCCGTACCTCGCATCTGGCTATAGCCGGCGGGGGAGGCCTTCTGAGCTGCGGGAATGGTAGCCGCAGCGCTTCTGTTGCAGCAGCGAGGACAGATTGTTTCAGAAAAGAATCTCAAAGTTACTGATACATCAAAATCTGTCGGTTCTTGCAAAGCTGCTTTCCAATTGGTCCTAAGTTCTCTAACAGAGCTTCAAGGCACAACAGAAAGGGAGAATCTGTTATGGCAAGCATCTCACGTCGTTCGTTCCTGAAGGCAACCAGCGCTTCTGCCGCTGCTCTTGGCCTGGCAGCCTGCGGCAACTCGGGCTCCGGCTCCTCTGACTCCAGCTCGATCAAGCTGGGTGTTCTCGGCCCCTATTCGGGCTCCGTCGCACAGTACGGCCTGGCCGTCCGCAATGGCGTGGAGCTCTACTTCTCGCTGAACCCAAAGATCAATGGCAAGGACGTCGAGCTCGACGAGATGGATGAGAAGGGCGATGCCACCGAGGCTGTCAACGCCTACCAGAAGATGGTCGAGAATGGCGATGTCGCAATCATCGGCGACGTCACCTCGACGCCTTCCATCGCTGTGGCCCAGCAGTCCGTAAACGACAACATGCCGCTCATCTCTGCATCTGCAACGGCTGCTGGCTTTGTCCAGTATGGCTCCAACGCCTTCCGTGCCTGCATCACCGACCCGTATCAGGGCAAGCTCATGGCAGACTTCGCTGCAAAGCAGGGCTACAAGACGGTCGGCACGATCTACAACTCCGGCGGCGACTACGAGAAGGGCGTCAACGACGCATTCGTCGAGGAAGCCGGCAAGAAGGGCATCACGATCACGACGCAGCAGGGCTATGCTGACGGCGACGTCGACTTCAACGGCCAGCTGACCGCCATCATCGCTACGAGCCCTGATGCCATCTTCTGCCCGAACTACTACCAGGACGACGGCAAGATCGTCACCCAGGCTCGCCAGCAGGGCTACAAGGGCGTCTTCATGGGCGCCGATGGCTGGTCCAACATCGTGGGCGGCTCCGAGGAGTACGCATCCGCTGAGGACCTCGAGGGCTGCTACTATGACTGCTCCTTCGTCTCCGAGAACCCGGACGAGAAGATCCAGAAGTTCATCTCCGACTACAAGGCAAAGTTCAACGACGAGCCGTCGAACTTCTGCGCCCTCGGCTACGACGCTGCCATGGTCATGGCCAACGCCATCGAGACCGTGGAGAAGGACGGCAAGGCCAAGGCTGGCACTGCCGACTACTCCCAGGCCATCATCGATGCTATCGCCTCTGGCTCCGTTGACGGCGTGACCGGCACGATCAAGTACGAAGGCACGGGCGACCCGGTCAAGCCGACCCTGGTCATTACGTTCAAGGGTGGCGCGCAGGAGGTCTTCCAGACCGTCGAGGCAGAGTCCTAAGACGCAAGCTCATAGCTCAGCCAAAGGAGCGGGCATCCGGCCAAATGCCGGGCGCCCGCTCTTCTTGGGCTCGAGGATACGCAGGTAAACGGCCTGTTACCATTGAGATACTAGCTATAGCAATTTCTTCTTTTCTTCTTGGGCGAAGCTATTCTAAATATTGAGTATTTAACCATTGCTATGAAAGGGGTGGTCAGGCATGACACTCGTCACGCAGATCATGAACGGTCTGCAGCTGGGCAGCGTCTATGCGCTTGTGGCCCTGGGCTACACGATGGTGTACGGCATCATCCTGCTGCTCAACTTCGCACACGGCGACATCATCATGGTCGGCGCCTACATCTCATGGATTGTCATGTCCCAGCTGGGCATGCCTCCATTTGTTGCTGTCGTACTTTCTATCGCAGGCTGCACGCTGCTCGGCGTACTCATCGACAAGGTCGCCTATGCGCCGCTTCGCAATGCGCCGCGTCTGTCGATCCTGATCACGGCCATCGGCGTCTCCTACTTCCTGGAGAACGGCGCTCAGCTCGTCTTCGGCGCTGACGCAAAGGTCGTGCCTTCCTTCATCGATTCCACGACAGTCGAAATCGGCGGCATGCAGATCTCGTCGGTCGCCCTTCTTACGGTCATCGTGACGGCCATCTCGACAATCATCCTCACGCAGCTGGTGGACAGGACGAAGCTCGGCAAGGCCATGCGTGCCGTCTCTGAGGATATGGGTGCTGCACGCCTCATGGGCATCAATGTGAACAACACGATCTCCTTCACGTTCGCTGTGGGCTCTGCGCTTGCTGGCATCGGTGCTGTCCTCTACTCGATGGCATACAGCCAGGCGACGCCGACCATGGGCATCATGCTCGGCACGAAGGCCTTCGTCGCAGCAGTCCTCGGTGGCATCGGCTCGATTCCAGGTGCCGTCATCGGCGGACTCCTCGTCGGCTTTGCCGAGGTGGCTGTCTCTGCTGTGGGCCTCTCCGTCTGGAAGGATGCTGTCGTCTTCCTCCTGCTCATCATCGTCCTCATCGTGAAGCCGACGGGCATCCTCGGCCGTCCGATGTCCGAGAAGGTGTAGGGGATAACAATGGCTGAAGCAATCAACAGGGCGTACCGCACGCTCTCTACCAAGCAGCGATACCTCATCAATTCGATCCTGGTCGTTGCTTTCCTCGCAATCGGCGAGCTCATGATTTCGGGAGGCGTCATCTCCCGCTATCAGACGACGGTCCTGGAGCAGGTCGGCATCTACATCATCATGGCAGTGTCGCTGAACATCGCCACCGGCTACCTGGGACAGCTTCCTCTGGGCCATGCCGGCTTCATGTCGGTCGGCGGCTACTCCTGCGCCATCTTCATCATGCGCATGGCTGACGTCTTCGGTGTCGGCACCCGCGACTTCTCGACGGGCACACCCCAGGCAATGCTGCTCTTCGTCTGCGGCCTCATCTTCGGCGGCCTCTGCGCTGCCCTTGCCGGCCTCATCATCGGCATCCCGGCCCTGCGCCTCAAGGGCGACTACCTTGCCATCGTCACGCTCGGCTTCGCTGAGATCATCCGTGTTGTCATGCTCAACACCGACGACGTCCTCGGCTTCCAGCTCACGGGCGGCGCCAAGGGCCTGACGGGCATCCCGTCCTACACAAACTTCCTGAACACGTTCATAGTCGTCGCCATATCGCTCTTCCTGATCCACACGATGATGAAGAGCAGGCACGGACGCTCGATCCTGTCGATCCGCGACAACGAGATCGCCGCAGAGTCTGTGGGCGTCAACACGACGTACTACAAGACGCTCGCCTTCGTCGTCTCTGCCTTCTTCGCCGGCATCGGCGGCGGCCTCTATGCAGGCTGCGTCGGCGTCATGATGCCTGCCAAGTTCGGTTTCATGAAGTCGATCGAGATCCTCGTCATGGTCGTCCTCGGCGGCATGGGCTCCATGCTCGGCTCCGTCCTCTCCGCGACCGTCCTAACAATCCTGCCTGAGGCACTGCGTGCCTTCTCCGACTACCGCATGGTCGTCTACGCAGTCGTCCTCATCGTCGTCATGATCTTCCGTCCGCAGGGCCTCATGGGCACCTACGACTTCTCGATGGGCAATACGATCGAGAAGATCATGAACGGCCAGTTCCCCTGGAAGAAGCAGAAGAAGGAAGAAACAGTAGCAGAAGAGACGAAGGAGGTGGCGAAAGATGGCCGATAGCCCGAATGAAATCAAGCGCAAGCGTCAGCGCGAGGTGCTGCTTCCGGTACCGACGCCCAACCTGGTCACCGAGCGCGACTTCGGAAAGCCGCTCGTCCTCGAGGTCGAGCACCTCGGCATCGACTTCGGCGGCCTCACGGCAGTCGATGACTTCAACATTGCAATGGGCCCGACCGAGATTGCCGGCATCATCGGCCCGAATGGCGCCGGCAAAACGACGATCTTCAACCTCCTCACGAAGGTCTACCAGCCGACCCGCGGCACGATCCTTCTGAACGGCGTCGATACCGCCGGCATGAACACGATCCAGGTCAACCGCCTCGGCATCGCCCGTACGTTCCAGAACATCCGCCTTTTCAGCCAGATGACGGTGGAGCAGAACATCCTTGTCGGCATGAACAACTCGATGAACACCTCGCTTCTCCAGGACATGCTGCGCTTCCCGGCGCACTGGAAGGAAGAGAAGGAGTTCCACGACAAGGCAATGGATCTCTTGGGCATCTTCAACATGCAGAAGTATGCCAATGAGCTTGCAGGAAACCTGCCCTATGGTGCACAGCGCCGCCTCGAGATTCTGCGTGCCCTGGGCACGAATCCGAAGCTCCTGCTTCTCGACGAGCCTGCCGCCGGAATGAACCCGAACGAGACAGAAGAGCTCATGGAGAACATCCAGAAGATTCGCGATGACTTCCAGATCGCCATCCTTCTGATCGAGCACGATATGGCTCTCGTCATGGGCATCTGCGAGATTGTCGGCGTCCTCGACTACGGCAAGATCATCTGCAAGGGCACGCCGGAAGAGGTACAGTCCGATCCGCGCGTCATCGAGGCATACCTCGGCAAGCAGGGTGCCAAGGCTGCCAAGGAGGCGGTGGAAAAATGACCATGTTGAAGGTTGATGACCTCCAGGTCTACTACGGCGCAATCCACGCCGTGAAAGGAATCTCCTTCGAGGTCAACGAAGGCGAGATCGTCTCCTTGATCGGTGCCAATGGCGCCGGCAAGTCGACGACCATGAACACGATTGCAGGCCTCATCAAGCCGAAGGAAGGCAAGATCGTCTACAAGGACGAGGACATTACAGGCCTTCCTGCCCACAAGATCGTCGCGAAGGGCATGGCTCTCTGCCCCGAGGGCAGGCGCGTCTTCTCGCATCTGACGGTTCAGGAAAACCTCGAGATGGGCGGCTACTTGAGGACAGCCGCGGAGAACGCGGACACGATGGAGAAGGTCTATACGTACTTCCCGCGCCTGAAGGAGCGCAAAGCCCAGACGGCCGGCACGCTCTCCGGCGGCGAGCAGCAGATGCTTGCCATGGGTCGTGCTCTCATGAGCCACCCGCAGCTCCTCATGCTCGACGAGCCTTCGATGGGTCTGGCACCTATCCTCGTCGACGAGATCTTCGACATCATCGAGACGCTCAACAAGGTGGGCACGACGATTCTGCTCGTCGAGCAGAATGCCCAGATGGCCCTCTCGATTGCAGACAGGGGCTATGTCCTCGAGGTCGGCAATATCGTCCTCACGGGTACCGGCAAGCAGCTCCTGAACGATCCTGCCGTCAAGAGCGCCTACCTTGGCGGCTGAGACCATACAGCAGACAGATCGAGCGCTACAGGAAGGAGAGCATCCACGGGATGCTCTCCTTTCTTCTTGCCGCCGAAATGAGCGTGTGAGCTGGCAGCCGGGTCATGAGGCTCCATGCTTCTGGGATTCGTTCATCTGACTTCAGGATAGCGGGACCTCTGGCCAGATTCGATAAGCCAGCTATAGGTCTCGATGGAACAGATGTCGTAGGCTGCACGGTGCTCGCCATCTATCACGGCATCTTCCTTGTAGTACCAGATCTTGGCTTCCACCTCATCGCCAATCTTGGGCTCTGGGCCATATGTCCTCTCGGTGTGGTCGTTCCGGATGAGCGTCAGGGTATCGCCTGCCTCTGGCAGGGAGGAGCCGTCCTTTTCTGCCTGGACTGCCGCAGCCCCGGTTGCGTCCGCATCTGCGACTCTGATTTCGATATAGGCGATGCTGCCATCGTCGTCGGACGCATCGGAGACGGTTCTGATATCTTCGACGGTTCCGGCAACAGTCGCGAGAGGCGGGACATAGTTCGATACGTCTTCAGCGTGGGAAAAGCCCGCTATGAGAGCGATTTCGGCGATAGCCAAGGCAGCCAATGCGGCAGCTGCCACCATGAATGCCTTTCGCATGGGAGCCTCCGGTCTTTGGACGCAAGCAAAACATGAGGAGAATCGGTCTGCGCATGAGAATCCGACTGAGGGAGAAGCTTCTTATCGGATAGCTTTCTTCGCAGGTACGAGATTGAGGGTGCAGAGATAGGCGAGGCAGGCTGAAGCGCAAGCGAGGGCAAAGGCCGCTAGTGGCCAGAAGCCGAGAAGAAGATGCGCGCATACCGCCAGAAGCGCTGCTGCTGGCGCAAGACAGGCGAGGCGCAGGGCTTTGGCACGGGTGTATGTCCTGTCAAAGATGCGGCAGGAAGCCTTGTGCCAGGAGATGAGCATGCAGCAGGAGAAGAGAAGGACGAAGATGATGAGGGCGGGGTCTGCCCAGACAGATGCGTCCGCTGCCAATGCGATGAGCGCAAGATGGCCTGCCAGGAGATAGGCATCAGCTGTCTCTGCGAACTTTATCTTCCGCTTCTTCATCTCCGGCTCCTCTTGCTGGTGGCAGAAAAAGGATGTTCGTAGCCTCTTTGCAGGGAAGTATACCCGATGGCGGGAAAGTGCGGTACCTGGCGTGCTGGGTTCCGGCCAAGGGAATATTGCTTTCGGGAAGTGCTCCTGCTGGATGGCAGGGCAAAGCCGAAGTGCGCACTTTCCGGTACTCAGGTGCTGGAGGCCCGGACTGTGTGGATGGCAGGTTTTCCGCCGCAGGCGGCATATTATTATGCTTCGATATCGCTTTCATCTGGTTAGACATGTATTTGTTCGCAATAACCCATCGTTCGTTAAGAATCTGCAATACAAGGTTCAATAATTGGTATATCTGTACAGACAGATAACGATGCGGCGCTTCTTGCAGGACACGCCAAAAAAGGTGGTTGCCATGAAGGGTACGCTCTCGGAGAAAGCACTGCGAACATCCGAAGAGATTGTCCGCGCCTTGTGGAGACAGGATCCAGAGTCCTGTCGTCCCTATCTGCATGAGGGCTTCACCTATATCGGACCGAGCGCGGACGAGTACTGCCTTGTCCCCCAGTCGCTTGATGCCTATATGGACCATATGCCGAAGGACGGCATCGAGGCCAAGAAGGTCTCCGAGGAGTATTTCCAGGTGCGCGTGCAGAGCCCGCACGGGATGCTTGTGACAGGACACGTGCTTGCGTCGTATCCGACAGGGCCACATGAGGTGGCCTTCCACCGCTTCCGTGTCACGCTGTTCTGGACCGTCGAGGACGACAGGCTCCAGCTTGTGCATCTCCATATCTCGACGCCGACGTGGCAGAGCCATGGGCAGAAGACGATGCATGGAGAGGGGCAGGTGGGTGGTACCAGCACGGTCTCCGTCCGTCTCCATCCTGATTCCCATCCTCTTGTCATGCGCGATTCCTCGGGTGTCGCCCACTTCCTCGATGCAGATGCTGTCATCTATCTCGAGGCAGAGCGGCAGTACACGATGGTGCATACGGCGGAGGGCATCTTCCGCCTGGCAAAGGTCCTGGGCAAGGTCGCAGCCGAGCTGCCGCCGAACTTCCTGCGTGTCCACCGCGGCTTCGTAATCAATGTCGCCCATGTGCGGGAGATCCATACGCGCCAGATCATCCTCGATGAAGGGACGGCCATTCCCATGCCGGAGCGTCGCTCTGTGCAGGTGCGCAGAGAGGTGGAAGAGGCAATCCGCGCGCTTGGAAGGGCATAGCAGCTTGCTGTCTTTCGCGTTTGCGCAGGGATGCAGCAGCAAAGACCGGCAACGCTGAGCTTTCTGTTCAGCGTTGCCGGTCTTTCGTGACCTCTTCGACTTTTTCGCTGCTAGGCACGTTAAACTCATTACGCACATACGTAAGAAACGAAACGATTCATGTCTGGAGCTTGCGGGTTCCATGCCTAATCGGGTCAGGATGGAGGCGATCTCCTGCATGAGGAAGCAGCTTCAGGAAGATGCACTCCGCATGGCGGAGAGCCTTGTGGACCGGCTCCCTGACCATGCGGCGCAGAAGCTCGAGCCGCTCTTTGCTGAAACGCTCCAGGCTGTAGGTCCCTTGGAAGGGGATTGGCTGCTCGACCGGCATGATTTCCTCCAGGAGCTCGAAGAGCTTGCAGAAGCGTATGAGCTCAGGGGCGTCGGCAAGCGCGATGTGCATGCCTGTGCGCTCGATGAAGATGCCTGTGTGACCGTAAGCCGCTTTGCTGCCATCACCCGCGAAGGCATGATTCCCTGCCGCCTTACGCTTATCTGGCAGGAGCTCAAGGGCGAGCTCAAGATCTGCCATGCCCATTTCTCGGTCGCCGTGACGGAGGAGCATGGAGGGGCAGCGGCCCATGCGCTCAGGGAATCGATCGTGCTGCGTGATGCAGACGGCATCTCGCACTTCCTGAGCCTCTCCGATATCGTCTATATCGAGGCTTCCCGCCAGTCGACGCTTGTCCATGCAGTGACAGGCACCTTCCGCATGAGCGAGGGCATCACGCATCTGCTCACGCGTCTCGATGGCAAGTTCGTACGTATCCACCGTGGCTTTGCCGTGAACGTGGACCATGTGGAAGGCATGCGTCCGGGCTATGTGATGCTCGACGAGGGAACGAGCCTGCCCGTGCCCTCGAGGCGCACCCGCGAGGTTGCAGACGATCTCCGACGTGCCATAGGCTCGTAAGAGCTGATTTCAGACGAGAAAGAATCGGCCTCCCTGCCCTTGGGCAGGGAGGCCGATTTCATCAGAGCGTTTCGGTATCGAGCCAGATCGTGAAGGGACCCTTGTTCACAAGCGAGACATCCATCATCGCGCCGAACTCGCCGTGTCCCACGCGGCTCTCTCCGAGGTCTGCCCTTGCATCTTCGAGGAACGCCTCATAGAGCCTCTTGGCCGGCTCTGGCTTGGCAGCTCCCGTGAAGGAGGGCCTGTTGCCGTGTGAGCAGTCGGCACAGAGCGTGAACTGGCTCACGATGAGGACAGAGCCGCCTGTGTCCTGAAGGGAGAGATTCGTCTTTCCGGCAGCATCGGGAAAGATGCGCAGGCGCAGGATCTTCTTCCAGAGGCGCGCGGCGGTATCTTCCGCGTCTTCGGGCACGACACCCAGGAATATGCAGAGGCCGGGGCCGGAGGAACCGACAAGCTTTCCTTCGACCGTGACCTCTGCCGTGTCTATGAGCTGGATGAGCGCGCGCACGCTATATCTCGATCCCGTAGAGGCGCGTGAACTTCTGCACGAGGTAGTCCGTGTAGTAGGCCACATTGAAGGGCTCGCCGCAGGCATTGACGACAATCTCTGCCGGGTCGAACGTGCGGCCCCACTGCCAGACATGCTTCTTGAGCCAGGCGCGGATCGGCTCGAGATCGCCGGTTGCAAGGACGCCGTCGAAGTCCATGCCTTCTGCCATCATCTGGTGGCGGAACTGTGCGCCATAGGCGCCACCCAGCGCATAGGTCGGGAAGTAGCCGATGAGGCCGTCTGCCCAGTGCGTATCCTGGAGCGCACCGTGCGTGTAGTCAGGAACGCGGACGCCGAGATACTTCTTGTAGCGGTCGGCCCAGAGCATCGGCACCTGCTGTGCCGTGATGTCGCCCTCCATCAGGAGCTGCTCGATCTCGTAGCGGATGATGATGTGAAGGGGGTAGGTGAGCTCGTCTGCCTCGGTACGGATGAGGCCCGGCTCGACGCGGTTTGCGGCCATGTAGAACTGGCGGGCGCTCACACGGGAGAACTGGCCCGGGAAGTGCTTGCGCAGAAGCGCAAGGAGAGACGGCGCGAAGGCTTCGGCACGACCGACATAGTTCTCGAAGAAGCGCGACTGCCCCTCATGCATGCCCATGGACGTGCCACCCTTGAGCGACGTGTAGTTGAGGGCAGGGTCGACGCCGGTCTCGTAGAGAGCGTGTCCTCCCTCATGGAGCATCGTGTAGAGGTTCGAGAGCACATCGTCCTCATAGACGTGCGCTGCGATCATCGCATAGTTCGTCGTGATGCCATCAGAGTAGGGATGCTCGGTCTTCGTGAGCACCATCACGTCCGGATCGAGTCCTTCGAGGTCCATGAGGTCGCGTGCCAGGGCCCACTGGCGCTCTGCCTCGAAGCGGCCCTCGACGACCCTGCGGGAGAGCTGCGGACGCTGGGAGATCTCCTGGAGGAGCGGCACGACGCACTTCTTCACCTCGCGGAAGAAGTGGTCATAGAATGCGCGGCTCGTGCCCTGCTCGAAGTAGTCGAGCCACACATCGTACGGGTTCCTGTGCGGGTCCTGGCAGCTGGCAAGATGGCGCATGGCATTGACGACACGGTCAAGATAGGGCTCGAAGCTTGCCCAATCGTTTGCAGCCTTTGCGGCATGCCAGACGGCGCCAGACTCGGCGAGCAGGCGCGTGAATGCTGCCTGGTCTGCTGCCGGGACATTCTCGAGACGGGCACGCTCGCGCCTGAGCACGCGCACCTGTGCGCGCTGCGTGCGGTCGAGGAGCGCCGAGCTCCTCTGGAGACGGTCGAGAAGCTCGCCGGTGTTCTTTGCGCACAGAAGCTCCTGGTCCTCCTCGTCGAGGATGGCTTGTGCCTCGCCGCGGTCATGCACGGCCTTCTTGGGGTCGATCGAGGGGCCGAAGCAGCCCATCATCGTCTCGGCATACCTGTGGGCATAGAGATGCATCTCGAGCGAGTTCAGGGCAGCGAGATCTGCCTTCGGGTTCATGACGGCGGCAGGGGAAGCAGCAGGGACACCTGCTGGAGCGGGTGCTGCCTGCGTGTCAGCTTTCTGCGCAGGCTCGCTCACCTGGGCCTCGGTCTTGCCGCTTTCGTTCGTATCAGCCATATTCGAGCTCCTCTCGCGCGTCTGCGCGCATGTTCCTATGAATAGCTTCCAGTGTAGCCTGAGACGTGCCTCAGCTTAAGGGGCAGAACGGGATACGCTCAGCAATGGCAGATAGATGGCCATACATGCGCGCTTGGTGCCAATCGTGTCGCAGGATGCACCATTGCTGGATATCTCGTCTCAAGGGACTCTTCCTTGCGCCATACTTGGAGTCCCGGAAACGCTTACGGAAGGAATATCCGATGAAGTATGTATTGGGCATTGATGTTGGCGGCACATCCATCAAGGCAGGCATCTTCACGCTTGAAGGCCAGCTCAAGGCAGTCCGCACGATTCCGACCTCGGACCTCACGACACCTCAGGCCTTCGCCGAGGTGACAGACGGCCTCACGAACCTCGTATCCTCGGTCGATGGTGTGATTACCGACGTGGAGGCGGTCGGTCTCGATATCCCCGGTCCTGTCGATGCGAATGGCAATGTCGGCTTCCTTCCGAACATCAAGCTCGATCCTGACGGACTCAAGAATGCCCTGAAGGAGACGTTCTTCCAGGCACGCCTTGCCTTCGTGAACGATGCGAATGCCGCAGCGCTCGGCGAGATGTGGATGGGCGGCGCCAAGGGCGTCAAGAACTTCATCATGATCACGCTCGGCACGGGCGTCGGCGGAGGCGTCGTCCTCAATGGCCAGCTCGTGGCAGGAGCGAATGGTGCTGGCGGCGAGCTTGGACACCTGACGATGAACTACGAGGAGACGCGCACCTGCGGCTGCGGCCGCCACGGCTGCCTCGAGCAGTATGCAAGCGCCTCCGGCATCGTGACGCTCTACAAGGAGGCCTGCGAGAAGGCAGGCAAGGAGCCCTGCGCGCTCTCGGGCCGCTCCGATTCCTACTCTGTCTTCAAGGCCATGGCAGCAGGGGACGAGTGCGCACGCACTGCCATCTCCCAGATGCTCGAGTATCTTGCTCGCGCCATGGCACAGCTGTCGTGCGCGGTCGATCCTGAGGCTTTCGTTATCGGCGGTGGCGTCGTCGGCTCGTTCGATGTCTTCAAGGACGAGCTCACCGAGCGCTTCCAGGCCCACTGCCTGCCGATCTGCAGGAACACGAAGATCGTGCCGGCAGACCTCGGCAACCAGGCCGGCATGTATGGAGCTGCGCTCTGCGCCCTCTCTGCAGAAGAAGAGTAAGGCACGCCCGGGATATGCGGAAGGCGGCTGCAGTCTCAGGGCTGCAGCCGCCTTCTTCTTTGACGGAATGTGAGCTAGAGGAGGTCGCGTACGAGCGGCATGCTCATGCAGTGCGTGCCGCCACGTCCGCGCGAGAGCTCGCCTGAGGGGAATGTGTGGACTGCGATGCCTGCCTTGTCGAGGAGATCGAGCGTGATCGGTGTCCGCTCATAGCCCACGACCTCGCCAGGAGCTATAGCGAGGACATTGGCACCGAGGTTCCAGAGCTCCCATTCCGTATCGACCAGATCGTCTCCGCCGCAGGGGATGAGGCGCACATCGGGGTTCCCGGTCGCCTGGGCAAGCGCTCTGTGCCAGTCCTTGCCGACATAGTCATAGCCGACGCCTGTGGGTGCCGGGAAGAGGCGGTAGATGTCGGTCGTGCCGTCGATCAGGGGGTTGTAGAGGAACGTATCCACATCGACCATCGAGAGCGAGATATCGAGGTGCATGGACGCGCGATGCATGCCGATATCGAAGGCATAGACTTCCGTGTAGCCGCGCTCGAAGAGGCTGTGAGCGATGTATTCGATCGCAACCGGGCTCGTGCGCTCCGAGCAGCCGATGATGACAGAATGGTCGGAAAGGACGAGCACGTCGCCGCCTTCGATGCGCTGCGGGAAGGAGAGGTCCTCTTCCTTCGTATCCTGAAACTCCTTCGCATGCTGGCGCACATAGCGCAGCACGATCGCCTCGCGCTTGCGGACGCGCTTCTCCATGTGGGAGTAGATGACATCATGGCCGAGCGAGATCGAGTTGTCACGCATGAAGTAGATGTTAGGGAGCGGGCAGACGGCAAAGACGGCCTCGCGGGCACCGAGGTTTCCGAACGACGTCACATCCTGGAGGCGCGCATCGTCGCTCCTTATGCCGCAGAGCACGGTCTCGACGAGCTCGTCTGGCGACATGCGCAGATAGAGGTCCTCGAGCTTCTCCACGAGGGCAGGGCTCGTGATATGGGAGGCCTCGAGGAACTCGGAGACGAACTCATAGCGGACCTTCGGGGACTCGAAGGCAGACTTCATGAGGTCGGTGAGATAGAGGACCTCGACACCGGCATCTGTCAGGATCTTGGCAAAGGCATCGTGCTCTTTCTGGGCCTCTGCCAGATACGGCGTATCTTCGAAGAGCATGCCCGAAAGCTGAGAGGGAAGCACCTGGCAGAGCTCGCGTCCGGGCCGGTGGAGCATCACCTTTCTGAGACGCCCGATCTCCGAATACACCTGTGTCATCTTGAGCCTCGCTTCCTCTGCTTCCTGCTGGATGCGCAAACAACGTGGACTAGCCTATTACATACCCACATGGATATCTAAAACCGAAAGGCATCCGAAATGTGACGCCAGATAAGCGCTGTGTCGTGTTTCTGGGCCTTTTCTCTCGTGTTTCGCCAGGCTCGGACGGGCGCGGATCTGAGCATTCTGGCCCGGTATACTTTGGAGGAAATGCGAAAGCAAGGGAGCATGCGGATGGATGTGGCATTCTTCGATATCGACAACACGCTGACATGGCGAGACCCGAAGACGGGCTGGGGAAATGAGGCCACGCCTGCCTCGAAGGACGCTATCAGGCGTTTCAGCGAGCTCGGCAATGTCGCGCTGCTCTCCACCGGAAGGGCCCCTCAGGGCGTCCCTCAATGCCTTCAGGGCCTGCCGTTTCGGGGCATGCTCTGCTTCGACGGGGCGCTTGCACTGCTCGACGGAAAGCGTGTCTCGGCGCATTTCATTCCGGCACAAGATCTCGAAGAGGCGCTCGCTGAGGCGCATCGTGCACACATGGGCATCCTTTTCAGCGGGCCGGAAGGCAGGGCCTTTGCAGGAGAGCGGCGCGGCTTCGAATGGCATGCCACACAGGTCGAAAGCCTGGAGGACCTGAAGCGCGTGCTTCCCTCGCTTGAGGTAGGAAAGCTTGCCTTCCGCTATTTCGACCTTCCGCACTATAAGGAGAGCAGCTTCTTCCAGACGCATTTTGCCTGCTACCAGTCAGCTCCTGACTACTTCGAGCTTGTGTGTCCCGGTGTCGGCAAGGATGTGGCAGCGCATGAGCTTGTGCGTGCGCTGGAAGAAGAGGGCGGCACGGTCGGCCGCACGCTTGCCTTCGGAGACTCGGAGAACGATATCCCGCTTCTCAGAGCAGCTGACATTGCTGTCGCTATGGGCAACGCGTCTCCTGATGCGAAGGAAGCGGCGAGCTATGTGACAGACGATGTGCACCACGACGGTGTCGCCCACGCGCTCGCACATCTTGGCTATATCTGAGACACAGACAGGGAGAAGGCCACGTGAAAGAGATTGCAGCGGATGGAAGCGTGCATGAGTGCCGCCTCATCCTTTCCGATATGGACAGCACGATCCTGCCGAAGGGAGCAAAGACCGTCAGCCCAAGGACGCATGAGGCGTTTGGCAAAGCACTTGCAGCGGGCATTCCGATAGGCCCCTCCTCAGGCAGGGCGAGAAGCTGGGTGCCGCCAATGTTTGCAGGAGACGAGATGTGTGCCGCCACGGCGGTCGCTACGAACGGCCTCGAGGTCTATCTCGAAGGCACCTGCATCCATCATGAGTACTTCAGCCATGAGGCACTTCTGAACCTTCTCGATGTGCTTGGCAGGCATCCTGGATGCGGCCTGCTCTGCTTCCAAGACAGCAAGACGTATATCGTGCGTGGAACACGTGAAGATCTTGCCCAGTCCTTTCCGGCATATGCGGAGACGGCGGAGATACGAGACACGCTTCCTGAGGGTGCAATCACCAAGGTGAACATGTTCCAGTGCGGCATCACGCGCCCCGAGACGCAGGAGCTTGTCGATGCGCTGAATGCAGAGGCAGAAGGGCTCGATTTCGATCTGGCGTTTCCAGGATATCTCAATGCGATGCCTGCTGGCTGGAACAAGGGACGGGGCATACAGGTGCTCTGCGAGGCGCTTGGCTGCTCGACGGATGAGGTCGTCGTCTTCGGCGACGCAGACAACGACCTGGCGATGTTCGACGTCGTCGAGAACTCTGTTGCCGTCTCGAATGCGACTTCCAATGCGGCGGCTGCTGCGAAGTGGCATATCGGTGCCTGCGCAGATGACGCCGTCGCCGAGGCGATAGAGAAGCTTGCCGAGGGTGTGTGGCCTTTCACGGCGTAGGGGAGCCTGAGATGAAGATTGCCGATGCTATCGGATACGTGAAGAAGTTCTGCCAGGGAATCGATGCCTGGACAGGTGCACCCATCGACGATGCGACGACACGCGACAAGGTGACGTATGGGAGAGAGCACCTCGAAGAGGAGTGCACAGGCATCGTCTGCTGCCTCTGGGCCACCGCCGATGTGATTCGTACAGCCAAGGCTTCTGGCGCCAATCTCATCATCTGCCACGAGGCGCTCTTCTGGAATCATGGGGACAGGCAGGAGGTGCTTTCCGGCAATAAGGTCTTTGCGGCAAAGAGGGAGCTCCTCGATACGTGGGGAGGTGTCGTCTGGCGCTGCCATGACTACATCCACTCCGGCGTGCCGATAGACGAGGGGAGATACACAGACGGCATCTTTTTCGGCTTTGCGCAGAAGATGGGGTGGCGGGACCTTCGCGTCGGGAACGCCTCTGCCTGCATGGACTATCTGATTCCTGAGACCTCGGGCCCAGATCTTGCGGAGTCCCTGGTCCATGCGCTCAGGCTCAATGGCACGCGCATCATAGGAGATGCGGATGCCCCGATCTCCCGTATCCAGATTCCCATGCATGTGATGGGCAATCCTGAAGCAGATATGGAAGAGATTGCCACAATCGAGCGGGAAGGTATCGATGCCCTCGTGACGATGGAGTTCTGCGACTTCACGGTCAGCGAATACCTCCGCGACAGCTCGCTTCTGGGCAGGGGCAGGTGTGCCATCGCTGTCGGCCATTTCAATCTCGAGGAGCCAGGCATGGAGTGCATGGCGGGATGGCTGCCAGAGGCACTCGGCACCGATGCTGTCCCTGTGCGATTCGTTCCTATGGGCGATACCTATCAGTACGTGGTGCAGTGATTCCTCTTCTGGATGCAGCGGCAGATGTGAACAGAGGGGAAATGTTCATATATCCGGATACAAGTCGCGGTGCCTGTGCTAAGCTTGCCCACAGGCAATGACGGAGAGGTTCGTCTGCCGCGTAGCTGGAGGACAGAGAAGGGACCCTAGGCTGAGAGGTCCTCGCGAAGGCTGGCGGACGAAGTTCACTCCACCAGCTGCAACCTGAACGCATCTGCCAGTAGGGAAGCCGTCTGCTCCACGGAACGGAGCTCAACGAGTGGGCGCTCGCGACGCACAAAGCGTGCAGTGTCAATCAAGGTGGTACCGCGGTCATGAGGCCGTCCTTGAGCAAGTATGCTCGAGGACGGCTTTTTCTATGGAAGGGGCAAATCGGTATGTCAATGAACGATGACCTCACATCGATTCAGGATCAGGTGCGCGAAGGCGTTGCCAAGGCGCTCACGCCTGAAGCGCTGGAGGAGCTGCGCGTCCAGATTCTCGGCAGGAAGGGCAGCCTGACCCAGGTCATGCACCAGATGGGCAAGCTCGATCCTGAGGAGCGCCCGATCATGGGCAAGATGGCAAACGACGTGCGTGCGCAGGTCGTGGCTGCCATCGAGAAGCGCAAGGTCGAGATCACGAAGGAAGTCCTGCAGTCCCGCTTTGCAGCCGAGTCGACCGATGTCACGCTGCCAGGCCGCGTGAAGCCGCTTGGCACCGAGCATCTGATCTCGCAGATCCGCGAGGAGATCGAGGACATCTTCTGCGGCATGGGCTATACCGTCGAGGACGGCCCGTTCGTCGAGACGACCTACTACAACTTCACGGCACTCAATGCGCCTGAAGATCATCCTTCACGTTCTTCCAAGGACACGTTCTACGTCGTCGACAACGCTCCTGAAGGCAAGGAGCAGCATGTGCTCGGCGAGTCCGACGTGCTCCTTCGCACCCAGACCTCGGGCGTTCAGGTCCATGTGATGGAGAACAGGAAGCCCCCGATCTATATGATCTGCCCAGGCACGGTCTTCCGTCCCGATACGGCCGATGCAAACCATCTGCCCCAGTTCACGCAGGTCGAGGGTCTCGTCGTCGATGAGGGCATCACGTTCGGCGACCTCAAGGGCACGCTCGACTACTTCACGCGCGAGATCTTCGGAAAGGACCGCGCTACCCGCTATCGTCCGCACTTCTTCCCGTTCACGGAGCCGAGCTGCGAAGTCGATGTGTCCTGCGGCGTCTGCGGCGGCAAGGGCTGCCGCTTCTGCAAGGGCACGGGCTGGCTCGAGATTCTGGGCTGCGGCATGGTGGACCCGAACGTCTTCCGCTACTGCGGCATCGACCCGGAGAAGTACACCGGCTTTGCCTTCGGCATCGGCGTCGAGCGCGTGGCAGCGCTGCGCTACGACCTCCCCGATCTCCGCATGCTGATGACCGGCGACAAGAGGTTCCTGTCCCAGTTCTAAGGGATCCTCTTCTTTGGACAGTTTCCGCGCAACAGAAAGGCAGATACGATGCGCGTTTCCTATGAGTGGCTGAAGGACATGGTCGATGTCCCCGAGGATCCGAAGGACCTCGTGAAGGAATATATCCACACCGGCACCGAGGTGGAGGCTGTGGAGAAGGTAGGTGCAGACCTCGAGCACGTCGTGACCGGCAAGGTCCTGACGAAGGTCCCGCATCCCGATTCCGACCATATGTGGCTCACGACGGTCGATGTGGGCATGAAGAACGTGGATAAGGACGGCAAGCCCGAGCCGCTGCAGATCGTCTGCGGTGCCCAGAACTTCAATGCAGGCGACCATATCGTCGTCGCAATGATCGGAGCACACCTGCCGGGCGATGTGAAGATCAAGAAGTCGAAGCTCCGCGGCGTCGAGTCGTATGGCATGAACTGCTCCGAGCGCGAGCTCGGCCTTGGCTCCGACCACTCGGGCATCATGATCCTGCCTGAGGATGCGCCGGTCGGCGTGGACTTCACAGACTACTATGGCATCTCGGATACGGTCGTCGACTGCGAGATCACGCCGAACCGTCCGGACTGCCTCTCCATGGAGGGCATGGCAGTCGAGACGTCTGCCATCTTCGATGAGGACACCCATATCACGGAGCCCCAGATCAAGTCTGAGATTGCGACGCGCGCCGAGGACCTCGTCGATGTCACGATTGCAGATTCTGCACTCTGCCAGCGCTATGTCGCCCGTGTCGTGAAGAACGTGAAGATCGGCCCCTCGCCTGAGTGGCTTTTCCGCCGTGTCGAGGCGGCAGGCTCCCGTACGATCAACAACGTCGTCGATGTCACGAACTATGTGATGTATCTCACCGGCCAGCCGCTCCATGCCTTCGATCTCAACAAGCTTGGCGTCCGTGACGGCAAGCGCCACATTGTGATCCGTGCTGCAGAGGACGGCGAGAAGGTCACGACGCTCGACCACACCGACCGCGACCTCACGTCCGACATGATCGTGATCACCGACGATGGAAAGACGCCGGTCGCACTCGCTGGCGTGATGGGCGGCCTCAACTCAGAGATCGACGAGAACACGACGGATGTCCTGCTCGAGAGCGCCTGCTTCGACAAGGGCCACATCTCCCGCACGAGCCGCAATCTCGACCTTATGAGCGAGGCCTCGATCCGCTTCGAGCGTCAGGTCGATGCTGCCGCCTGCTCGCGCATCGCAGACATCGCAGCGGCCCTCTTCGAGGAGTGCTGCGGGGCTGAGGTCTGCACAGGCAAGGTCGACAATTATCCAGCACCTGTGGAGCCTGCACATATCCATCTCAGGACCCAGCGTGTCTGCGCCCTCTCCGGTGCCGATATCGAGCCTGATTTCATGGCACAGCGCCTGCGCCGCCTTGGCTGTGCGGTCACGCCGGCAGAAGATGGCTTCGACGTCATCGCGCCGACGAACCGTCCCGATCTCACCCGCGAGGTCGACCTCATCGAGGAGATCCTGCGCCTCTGGGGCGAGGATGAGGTCGAAGCGACGCTTCCTGCTGCCAGGAACCATGCAGGCGGCCTTACGGTCGACCAGCAGCGCATCCGCAAGATCGGCGCCACGCTCAGGGCTCTTGGCCTCTCCGAGACCCAGACCTACAACTTCGCCGATGCCCGCGATCTCGAGCGCCTGCATATGAGCGAGAAGGGCCGCGGCATCCCGGTCCAGATCATCAATCCGCTCGTCGCAGACCAGAGCCAGATGCGCCGCTCCATGCTGCCGGGCCTTCTGCGCTCGGTCGAGTACAACATCAGCCACGGCGAGAAGAACATCGCGCTCTATGAGATCGGCCGTGTATTCTTCGGCCATGAGCACAAGTCCCAGCCAGATGAGCCCCGCTTCGTCTGCGGCGTCATGTCCGGCGCCTGGGACGATGACCAGTGGAACCGCAAGTACCCGAAGCTCAACTTCTTCGATGCGAAGGGTGTCGTCCAGGAGCTCCTGAAGGCGCTGCGCATCACGAAGGTCCGCTACAAGGTGGCAGACCAGGAAGAGTATGGGTGGCTCCAGCCGGGCTGCGCTGCCGAGATCTACGCCCACGGCGGAGAGCTCATCGGCTGGGTCGGCAACATCCATCCTGAGGTCCTTCAGAACTTCGAGGTCGAGCAGGATGTCGTGGCATTCGAGCTCTCTGTTGAGGCGCTGCTCCGTCTTGCCAAGCGCGAGCTGCCCTATCAGGAGGTGCCGACGCTCCCGGGCGTCTCTGTCGACCTTGCAATCGTCGTCGACGAGGATGTCACGGCAGAGACCGTCGAGCAGCGCATCCAGTCTGCCGGCGGCAAGCTCCTTGCAGATGTGCGCCTTTTCGACGTCTTCCGCGATAAGCAGCGTGTGGGCGAAGGCAAGAAGTCGCTTGCGTTCTCGCTCACGTATCGTGCAGCCGACCACACGCTCACCTCTGATGAGGTGGAGAAGGCGCATGACCGTCTCGTGAAGAAGGTCATGCGCGCCGTGAACGGCGAAGTCAGAAGCTAGGAACGAGTCTCGTGGGCCCGGGGCGTACGCCCCGGGCCAGATCGGTGCAGGAAGGCATATGCCCAGCTGGAACATACATGCAGCACATGTGGAACGTCTCCTCAGGGAGGAGAAAACGGATGCTCTTGGCATCCGCGATATCGGGAATTTCCTCTTCGGGAACTTCCTGCCCGACCTCTATGTCGGCTGGATGGTGCCCGATGTCTCCCACAAGCTGCCGTATGGGATGACGCATATGGCCGAGACGGCAACCATCCCTGTGCCCCAGTACCAGAAGTTCTGGGACCTCTACATCGAGGGCAAGAACCCTTCAGAGGTCACCGATATCGTGCTCGGTGCCTGGGCACACCTGGTCTGCGATGCTGGCTATAACGGTGCGACGAGGCGCTACATCGCCGAGATCGGCGTGAAGCCCGGAGATCGGACCCGCATCAGGAAGCAGAAGGACTTCGAGCTCTATGGAAGGACGTTCTTCCTCGAGCGCCGTGTCCCGCTCACCCCGTCCCTCATAGATGAGTGTGCAGCCTTCCCGCAGTATCCTATCCTCGCAGAGGATGTAGAGCATGGCGTGAAGGCAGCAGACGTGCTCCTCGACGGAAACAACGAGCGCCATCTTGCTGACGCACCGACCTATTCGCTCCTGACGCCTGAGTTCTTCAGGACGACAGGGGACAGGGTCGACGAGATCTTGCGCCAGGGTCTCCTGCGCTTCGGGAAGGCAGCCTGCTAGGATGGAGAAGTTTGTCAGGCAGGGCGCTGTACCGCTCCATGTGCAGGTCGCAGACTATGTGCGCGAGAAGATCTATTCCAGGGAGTGGGGCCAAGACGTTCCCATCCCTTCCGAGCATGAGCTCATGGACATGCTCGGGCTCTCCCGTGGCACGGTACAGAAGGGCATACGGGCCCTTGTGGACGAGGGACTCCTGACACAGCAGCGCGGACGTGGCACCTTCGTCACGCAGCCGGTCATGGCAAGGCCATCAGGAAACAGGCTGCTCTCGTTCGGCGAATCCATGAGCGTGCAAGGCATACGCTTTCGCACGATCGTCTGCGAGATGCGGATTGAGAAGGCAGAGGGCCTCTGTGCGACGTCTCTGGGCATCAAGCCAGGGGAACCCTATCTCTATCTTGCACGCATCCGCACGGTCGAGGATGTGCCGGTCATGTTCATCGAGAGCCACCTCAGCCTCAAGGCAGCGCCCGGTCTCGACCAGGTGGACTTCGAGCATGAGTCGCTCTTTGCGGCAGTCGAGCGCTGCTCGGGCCATGCTATCGGCCATTCGGAACAGCGCTACTGTGCCTGCGTTGCTGGCTCTGAGCGGGCACGCTGGCTCAAGTGCGACGACAAGGCGCCCGTGCTCAATCTCGAGCAGCTTGTGACGCTCGACAATGGAGTCCCCTTCGAATGGGGCACCGTGTGGCTGCCAGCAAACCGCTGCGTCATATCGACGACGACAGAGCGTGCCCGTGGCGTCATAGGGGAGTAGGAAAGATGGCCGTCCTGCCAGGCAGGGCGGCCATCAGCATCTCCGGGGTATGTTTCTGCCTTAGCGTTCGCAGAGCCAGTAGTGGCAGGAATAGGGGCCAACTTCGGAGCCTGCACCGAAGTCATGGTCTTCGCCCGTGATGAGGTCCTGTGCTCTCCCGCATCCCGCATCGAAGTGGAGGACGACCGGATCCTTCGAGGCATTGACAGCGACAATCACACGGCGCCCCTGGGCAGCACGCTGGAAGACAAGCTGCTGCGGCTGGCAGAGGAGCTCATGGTAGTCGCCCTCGCAGAGAGCCTCTGCGCCTTCCGTCGTGAAGCGCGCCTCGGAGAGGGCGCAAATCCAGTTGGTGAGATCGTTCCATTCAGGCTTGTCGAGAGCCGGCCTCAGCTTGTGGTCACCGTAGTCCTGGACGCCTTCGATGCCCCACTCGGAGCCGTAGTAGACGCAGGGTACGCCGCACATGCCGAAGAGGAGGCCATAGAGCGGCTTCAGCTGCTTCTTGTCGGCGAGCTGCGTTGCGATCCTCGGGACATCGTGGTTGTCCACGAAATCGAGCAGATGCTTTCCCGTGTAGAGGTCCCAGGGCTTGTCGCCGCTCTGGCGCTCCAAGGCATAGGCAATCTCATGCATGTTCGCTGCGTTCATGGAAGACCAGAGGCCCTTGTAGGCTTCGTAGTTGTAGACGGAATCGCAGGCATGGTCGTTCATCCAGCGGTTGTAGTCCCCGAACATCGTCTCGCCGAGGAGAAGGAACTTCTCTCCGCGCTTTGCGGTGAGGCCATCAGCAATCTGGCGGAGGTAGCCGAGATAGCCATCGTCGAGGCAGTAGGCAACATCGAGGCGGAGGCCATCGATATCGTAGTCGGCTTCCCAGCCGCGGATCACATCGGCGAGATAGTCGTTGAGCTCGAAGCAGCCATGATTGAGCTTCACGAGCTCGGGGACGCCTGCCCAGGTCTCGTAGGAGAATCCGTCATTATAGGCAGAGTTGCCGTTCCAGTCGATATTGAACCATCCGGCGTAGGGAGACTGCTGATGCTTCTCGAGGACGTCCTGGAAGGCCCAGAAGCCACGACCTACATGGTTCAGCACGGCATCGAAGAGCACCCTGATTCCTGCCTCATGGCAGGCGTCGACGACCTTTTTCAGGTCCTCCTTCGTGCCGAGGCGGGAGTCGACCTTTGTGTAATCGCGTGTGTCGTAGCCATGCGAGTCGCTCTCGAAGACCGGATTCAGCATCAGGCAGGTGCAGCCGAGCTTCTTCATATGGTCGACCCAGCCATCGTTCACGATCTTGAGGAGACGGTGCGCGTCCGTGTTCGTGGCGCCTTCCTGGGAGCCATCGTTTCTCCAGGGAGCGCCGGTCAGCCCCAGAGGATAGATCTGATAGACAAACGAGCCATCGTACCAGTTCATGGGAGTTCTCCAATCATTAGCTGCTGCCACCTTCGCCCTGCGCACCCGCTTGGGGACGCCGCGGGAGATGCCGATGCGGCCGACATCGTCCTGGGCAGGGTCGAAGGCTGCCTCGACCTTGTTCAGGAGCCCGAACGAGGCTGCCATATCGAGGATGGTGCCAACGGCGACCGAACCATCGCCGCGCTCGACACGCGAGACCGTGTCACGGGAGATGCCAAGCTCGGAGGCGAGGTCGTCTGCCGTGAGGCCTGCAATCGCCCGCCAGGAGCGAAGGTTTGCTCCGATATGCTGCATGCTCTCTTCGTGCTTCATTGCTGCTCCTTTATAGCAGAAATATCTGACGCAAAATAATATACATCAGAAATATCAGACGTAAAGAGAATAGTGAAGCGGCAAAGCAGAGATAGCCGAATGGCAGGGAAGTGCCGCCCAGCGGCATGGAAAAGCAGTGCAGCCCCGCATGGGGGCTGCACTGCCGGAAAGGAATCTCTCTGCCACGCTTCAGATGATGCCGGAGAAGCGGCAGAAGTTGTAGCAGCAGATGAGGGCTATGAGGCCAAGGGCGAAGAGGTAGAGCCTGTCCACCATCTTCGAGTCGGCGCGCTTCGCGAGCTGCCGTCCCATGACAGACCCTGCGACAGCAGCGGTGCACATCCCGACAAGGAGCCAGGAAGCGAATGCAGGGACAGAGCCGCGCACAAGCGAATAGATAAGGCTTGCCGTCTGGGAGAAGGCGATGATGAAAAGCGATGCCTGGGCGGCAGGCTTGGTGTCCATTGCGAAGAAGAAGGTGAGGATTGCAAGGTTGAAAGGGCCGCCGCCTATCCCCAGGAAGGACCAGCAGGCGCCGGCTGCGGCGCCGATCGCGGCAGATGTGGCAGGGCTCTCTATATGGAGGCTCTGGACATGGTCGCGCCTCACGGTATAGACGGCGACGACAGCCGTGAGCGCGATGAGGATGGCTGCCTGCACGGCACCCACGAGCTCGGTGTCAGGAAGGCCTGCCGAGAGGGCGTTGAATGCCATCTTTCCGGCCACGCCTCCTGCGGCAGAGCCGAGGGCAAGAGGGAGCATCTTCTTTGCATCGATCGAGGAGGTCTTCGCTGCGGCATTCTGGAGAAGCGTCGCGGCAGACATCGTCAGGACCGAAATCGAGGAGAGGAAGGACACGGTCGCGACGGGAAGCACCCCCATCGCATCGACGACCGGCTTGATGATGACGCCGCCTCCGATGCCGCAGAGCGGCCCCAGAAGCGATGCCAGGAAGGCGACGACGAAGACGGCGAACATCTGAGGTGACACAGGACAGGTCCAATCTCTCAATGGCCAGAGCCAAGCGCCGAGAACATGAGCTCTTTGTAGGCTTCGACTCCCGGCTGGTCGAAGGGGTTGACCCCCAGAAGCTCAGCCGAAAGATAGCAGCTCAGCATGAAGAAATAGAAGAGGCGTCCGAGCTCTTCCTCGCTGATGCGGTCGAGCTCGATCGTGGGGCAGGGGAGGACGGTGGCATGCGCTTCGCGGGTTGCGGCAAAGCTTGCCTTGTTGATGTCCCAGAAGTCCGCTCCGTCGAGATAGCCGAAGCCATCCTCGACATCGCAGCCGCCGAGCACCAGATGGTCGCCTTCTCCCGGCTCCTGGATATCGATGAAGGTCTCGAGCAGCTGGTGGGTTCCCTCCTGGACGTACTGCCCAAGGCTGTGGAGCTCTTCGGAGTAGCGGGCGCAGGCCGGGAAGAGCCCCTTGCCGTCCTTGCCTTCGGACTCGCCGAAGAGCTGCTGCCACCATTGGCCGATGCCGGAAAGACGCGGCTCGAAGCTCGCAAGGAGCTCGGCGCGAAGGCCCCGCTCCCAGGCAAGGGAGCGGATCGTGGCATAGCGAAGGGCCGGATTGGCCTTGTCGGGGCAGCTCCTCAGATAGGCCTCCTCGTCTTTCGCGCCGCTGACGAGCGCTTGGATATCGATGCCAGCAAAGGCAAGGGGCAGCAGGTGGGTCGAGGTGAGCGCCGTATAGCGCCCGCCGACATCAGGCGGGAAGGTCGTGAAGGCATAGCCCTCCTCTTCGCAGAGCCGCTCGAGGTCGGACCCCGGCGTGCCATTGCAGACGATGCGGCGTGCCGCCTCCTTGTCGCCGACCCTGCTCTTGAGCCACTGGCGGAGCAGCCGGAAGGAGCTTCCGGGCTCGAGCGTCCTGAAGTTCTTCGCGACACAGTAGAGGGCGACTGCATGCCCTTCGAGGTCCGCGAGGACCTCGGCGAGGCTATAGGCAGAAAGCGTATTGCCGGCATAGACCACGCGATGCGCCGGATCTTTTTCTCCGAGCGCCTGGATCGTGGAGCGGGCGGCGTTGTTGGAGCCGCCCACGCCTATGAGGACGAGGGTGTCCGCACGGCTGCGCAGGGCATCTGCCAGCTCCTGGATATGCGCTAGCTCCTGGGCATCGGCCCATCTGTCCACATGGAGCCAGCCCAGAGACCCTTCGCCTTCGGGGATGCCTTGCCAGGTGCGCTCCATAAGGGAGGGGTGGCGGCGTATCTCTTCTGTGACATCGTCAGAGGAGACCTTGGTGCCAAGGCCGCATTCGTCAAGGCGCAGCATGGCCTCTCCTAGCAGCCGCAGGGGTGGGCCGGAGCATCGTCACGGTAGTGCGAGTTCTGCGAGGGATCCTTCATGCACAGATGCGGCACGGCGCTCACATAGGCGCCCGGCAGGGCCAGGATGTTGGGGTGGCCGTCGGTGTACTTATCGGTCGCGTCCTTGATGGCCTCCTCGAAGGTCGCGCGGGTCTTGAGGCCCATGCTGCGCGCCATGCCCGGCTTCTTCGCGCCGACGATATAGGTTGCGGACAGGTACTTCTCGGCCAGGTTCCCGCAGCTCATCATAGAGAAGCCATGGAAGGGATGGAAGGCGCCGGCAAAGCGGTACTTGCGGATGTATTCCTCGTTCGTCGCGAAATACTCCCCGTACTTGATCATGTCGTTCAGGGTGTTCATCTCGTCGGACTGCCAGACTTCCCACTCCTCGCGCAGATACGGCCAGCGCTCGTCGTGGAACCAGCCATCACAGTAAGAGGCAATAACGAAGACGCAGTGGTCGGAAAGGATGCGCTTGTGGCGGATGACCTGTGCAGATACTGCCTGCATCATCATGATCGGGTTCGTGCCCATGCCATCGCCGTAGTGGAACTTCGTGGGCATGCCCATAACGACGATGTCGTATTTCTTCTCCGCCCAGTGCACGTAGGTACGCTTGTCGGCGCACTTCCAGGCAATGGGCTGCATCTCTTTGGCCCAGCCGGAATTGATCTCGATCTGGCGGCTCCAGGTATCGAGCACGGCATCGCAGCAGAAGAACTTCTTGCCCATCTTCTCTTCCATGAACATGCCCTGCTGGTTGAACTTGTCGCGCATCATCGAATGGGTGGAGACGGGCACGAAGTCAGGCCTGCTCATGACGCGGGGGACATGGTGGGCAGCGATGGAGCGCCAGTGGGTGATGCCGGTCGCGCAGTGCTTGTAGCCTCCCGAATACCCGCCATAGGGGTTGCCCTGGGTGTGTCCGATGAGAATCGCGATGTCCGATTCATAGACGCGCTTGTTCATGATCACATGGTCGCCCTGGGGCGTATAGCCGAGGTCGACCAGGTCGTCGTAGTTTTCCGAGTCATGGGAGTCGATCTGGTTCGTGGCCGCGAATTCGTTGTAGAGATCCTCGCCCAGGATCTGCTTGGCCTCGGCCGTGCTCGTGCGGGGATGGAGGCCGTTCGAGAACAGGAGCAGCACGTCATCGTGCTTCACGCCATTCGCGAACAGCTCGTCCAGGCAGGCACGGATCGCGACGCGGCGGTGCGAGGTCGGCTGGGTGCCGCCCTTGATGATGTCAGGGATGACGATGACGACCTTGGCACCGGGGTGTGCCAGGTCGGCAAGCGGCTCCATGCCGATGGGGTGGCGGATCGAGTCGAGCGTTGCGGCATAGAGCGAGTCCCAGTCCTGCGGCAGGCACTCGGGGTCCTTCACGGTCTTGCCGGTGATGAAGACATCGGTCGAATCGGGGAGCTCCGCTCCCATCTTGCCGGTGCCATATTCGAATTCGAGATGCATGGTCCCTCTTCCTTTCAAGTGAATGTCTGTGCTACTTGCCAAGATACAGGTCGACGATTTCGGCATACTCATCCGGATAGAAGCCGATCTCGCCTGTGAAACGCGTGAGCGCGATGAGCCCACCGTCGATTTCGTCGATGCCGGCAAGCATCTGGGCGTTGTCTGCCTTGAGACCGCCGCCGTAGACCACATCGACGCCTGGGACGCAGCTCTTGATCAGGCGGGCGACCTTCTGGATATAGGGAGCGTCTGCCGGGGTCTTCCCGGGACCGATGCTCCAGACCGGCTCGTAGGCGACCCGTACATTGGCAAGGTCTGCTCCCCTAAGGCCTTCCGTGACCTGTCGCGAGAGCACCTCTTCCCACGATTCCTGCTCTTCTGTGCGCTCGCCCATGCAGAAGAGCACCTTGAGGCCTGCTTTCTGTGCCGCTTCGACCTCTCGGGCAAGGATGCGGTCAGAGGCGTGCTCGATCTCTTCCGGGTCGGCTCCTGCCTCGCCCATGAGGGCACGGAGCTGCATGCGCTCCTCGCAGTGCCCGATGAGGGTCCAGGTACAGCCGAGCTGGGCGACCGAGTTGGCGGTGCGCAGCGTCGTGAAGGCGCCGAAGTTGCCGCCTTTTGCTGTATCGGCGAAGTGGACGCCTTCCGAGCCGATGCCGAGAGGGCTTGCCTTCGCTGCACGGCAGGCACCGATCAGATGGGCTTCGGGCAGGAATGCCGCGAACTCTGCAACATCCTGGTAGCGCTCGGCGACCGGGCGGATGGAGGAGGCGACAGCCTCGCCCCATGCATCCGGTGCAGCAAGACGGTTCACGCCGCCCCGCTCGGGCACGATATCGAAGCGCTTGAGATTGAGATAGATGTGCTTCATGTATGCCTCCTTGCTGGGTTAGAGAAAGCTGGCAAAACGGGGGAGCGGCGCTCCAAGAAGCGGGCGTACCCAGCTCCTGAAGGCGTCTGTCACGCCGTTTCCTTCCTTGTTGATGTACTCGTCAGGCAAGGTGCGCTCGAAGAGCATGACCTCCTCGATGGGTATGCGGACATAGCGCACGGCATAAGGCGCATCCGAGAGGCGCTCGATGCCGATCATCTTGCCCGAGTCGCCTTCGAGGGCACAACGTACGGCTTCGCGTCCGCAGGCAATGGCTTCCTCGCGGTCGACTGCGCTCTGCCATGGCATCGAGGCCCTTCCCAGAAGGCCGGGCTTCTCGGAGCGGGCCTTGTAGCCCAGGCGCTCGATAACGAGGCGGGCAAGATGTGCGCTCACATCGCCGAAGTAGGTGGAGCGCCCGGTCTGCATGAGAATCGGTGCGACCGGCTCGCCGCCCTTCTTGTGGAGGCCTTCGGAAACGACCACGACGCCCGACCCTTTCTCGTCGATTAGGCGCTGGCAGCTCTCGAGGAACTCCTCCTCGTCGAAGTCGCGCTCGGGGACATAGATGAGGTCGGGGCCTCCTGTACCGGATTCGTCGGCAAGGGCGCTTGCTGCCGTGACCCAGCCGGCGTTTCGGCCCATGGCCTCGACGACTACGATGTGGATGGGAAGCCCTCTGACATCGCAGCAGACCTCAGAGACGCTTGCAGCCATATAGAGGGCGGCGCTTGCGTATCCGGGTGCATGGTCGGTGACGGCAATATCGTTGTCCATCGTCTTGGGGATGCCAACCACATCGATCGGCACGCCTTCTGCCTGGCAGGCTTCATAGATCTTGCCGCAGGTATTCATCGTGCCGTTGCCGCCGGTAGGGCAGAGCCAGCGGATATGGTTTTTCGCCAAGGCATGAGCAAGGGCACGGTAGTCCTCATCTTCGAGAGGCTTTCTGCTCGTGCCGATGGCGGTGGAGGGGGAGTGCGGAAGAAGCGCAAGGGTCTCTGCCGGAACCTGGGAGAAGTCGACGAAGCGGTTCTCCAGGATGCCGCCGACGCCTCCCAGGGCACCGAGGACGCGTCCTACCTCGGGCCTGGCCATCGCCTCCTGTACTGCGCCATAAAGCGATGCATTGATGACGGCAGTGGGGCCGCCGCCGTGCATGACAAGCAGCGTATCCTGGGTGCCCATGCTAGATGCCTGCCTTCTCGTAGCGCTCTGCCATCTCGTCGAGCGTCGCCATCTCTACCTTGGGAGCCTTTCCGAAGGAGCCGAACTCCACGATGAGGGTGGAGACAGCCTCTTTCACGCCGCGCTCGATTGCATCGACGAGCGCCTGTCGGTCAGCGTCTTCGATCGTGCCATACATGACCGTGTCGTAGACCGGCGGAAGGAAGACGCGGGGGTCGGGGTTTTCGGGATGCTCTTGGAGGAGCTCCCAGACGCCGCCGATGGAGGGGCTCTCCTGGAGCTCAGGTCTGGTCACGAAGAGCTCGCGCATGTTCCTGGTCACGGCGAGACGGATGTCGGTATCGACATTGATCTTCGAGATGCCGGCAGGGATCGCTGCCTTGAGCTCGTCGAGCGAGATGCCATGGGCGTTCTGGATGTTGCCGCCGAGCTCGTTGATCTCCTCCACGATGTAGGCAGGGACGGTCGAGGAGCCATGGCTCACGAGCGCACAGTCGAGCCCTTCGTGCGCCAGGCACTCGCGCACGGCGATGGGGATCTCGCGGCGTAGCTTGACGTTCTTGCCCTTCGAGGGTCCATGCATCGTGCCATAGCTGATTGCAAGGGCATCGACCTTCGTCGCGCGGACGAATTCCACTGCCTTGAGCGGGTTCGTATAGGTGCTTGTGGCAGCGAATACATGGTCTTCGACGCCTGCCAGGACGCCGAGCTCGCCTTCGACCGAGACACCCTTCGGATGGGCGTACTTCACGACCTCGCGGGTAAGCTCGATGTTCTCCTCGAAGGGAAGTGCAGAGCCATCGATCATGACGGAGGTGTAGCCGCCGGCGATGGCTGCCTTCACGGACTCCATGTCACGGCCATGATCCAGATGCAGGACGATCGGGATAGGAGAGCTCTCTCCGTATTTCTTCACGGCATCGCCGATGTTCTTGGCGCCACGGATCTTGTCTTCGACCGTGCCATTCGCGAAATCGGCCCGTCCTCCCATGAAAGCATTGGCAAGATCTGCTCCCTGCAGTATGGCGGCGCTTCTCAGGATCTCGTGGGCTTCGATGACGGCCTTGGCCTGGCAGACGGCATTCACGTTGAAGGCGCCCTGGGCATAGCCGCCGGCTCTGGCGGCATCGAGCACGGGCTTGAGTGGAACGAGGGGCATGGCACTACCTTTCTCTTGGGGGTCTTCTGATTCCAGACGCTTTCACGTCTGCGGTGCTGGATAGGCATCGATGATGTCGGTGAGCTTCAGGGTACGGGTCTCGGCGGGCTTTCCTTCGATGAGGCGAAGGAGCGCATCTGCGCAGGTGTGTCCTACCTCCACATTGGGGAGGCGCAGATAGAGGCCTGGCGAGAAGCGGGTCTCGCCGTTGTTTGCAAGCTCGCCGAAGATAAGGCCCTGTGAAGGGCAGAAGCTTCTGAAAAGGTCGGTCCAGGTCGACCAGCTCGAGACGACGGCATCCCCGGGCTCAAGCCCCTGTGCTGCCGTGCGCACGGTCTGGACGAAGCGGTCGGTAAGGTCTCTGCCCTGGTCGGTGATGCCGACAGAGTAGCGGATATCCCAGGATTCGAGATTCTCCAAGGTCACCGGGACCGTACAGATGGAAAGCTGGCATTCGGGATGCTCTGCCATGGCTTCGCGCACGCCACGCTCCCGCTCCTCTTCCTGGGCCTTCGCGATATCGGGCCTCAGATACAGGAGCTGGCGCGGATGCTCTTCAAGGACCCGCTCCACGAGGAAACGAGCTCCTCCTTCATAGTCGAGATCGACGCTCGAATACATTCCGGGCTTCATCTGGCAGTCATAGACCACAAGCGGGATATGCTTCGAGCGGATGGCGGCAAGGCTTGTGCGGTCGGGGCCTTCATTGTCCTTGCCGAGGAATATCACGCCGTCGATTCTGCGCTCCATGTAGGCACGGATGTAGTCGGCAGGGCCATCTGCCTGCCTGCGTGCCGTGCAGAGCAGAAGCGAGTAGCCGGCTGCATCGAGTCCCTTCTGTATGCCCTGGAGCGTCTGGGCGAAGCGGGGAACCGCAAGGTCCTTGTTGATCACGACACCGGCACAGAAGGACTTGCCGCCCCGCATAGTACGGGCATTGGCGTCGGGGATATAGCCCAGATCTGTTACTGCCTGCATCACGCGCTCGCGGGTCTCGGGCCGAAGCTTCTGTCCGGGCGTGTTATTGATCACATAGGAGACGGTGGCAGGAGCGACGCCTGCAGCTTTGGCTACATCGCGTAGCGTCACGCGCTTGCTCTTGAATGCACCCATGCCCCAGCTCCCAGTTTTTTGAACGCTTGCTCGCCTCGAACGGCTGAACAACTTTACCGTTTAAGTGATTACTACTATCGCTGAAATGAGCACAAATGCAAGCCTGCGAATCGGTTCAGTTGTGCAGAAAGTGGAAAAGTGCCGTTTACTACCTCAAAAACTACCGTTCGCGCCACAGCGTTCGCGTTCAGCTTTGTTCACCTGCTATACGGGAAATCAATGAAACGTTTCAGTAATTCAGGGAATCAGGGGCAGAAAGGCAGGAGATATGGAGACATATCGCGATCCGTCGGCTCCAGTGGCGGAGCGGGTGGAAGATCTTCTCGGACGCATGACGCTGGAAGAGAAAGTGGCGCAGCTTTGCGGGAACCTACCGTTTTCTGTGGTGAGGGGAGGCAGGGCGTCCCGAGAGCTTCTGAAGAAGAGCTTTCCTGATGGCTTGGGCAGGATCACCCAGTATTCGACCGTAGGTATCGCCCATCCTGAAGAGATCGCACGGATAACGAACGATATCCAGAGTTATTTCGTAGAGGAGACGAGGCTGGGGATACCGGTTGCTCTTCAATCGGAAAACCTCTGCGGCTATCCCGGACGCGGAGGCACGCTTTTCCCCTCGCAGACCAATGTTGGCGCCACTTGGGAGCCGGAGCTTGCAGAGAAGATGAGCGCGGCAATCGGCAGGGAATCCCGCGCTGTCGGCATCACCTCTGCCATGAGCCCTGTCATCGATGTCTCGCGCGATCCCCGATGGGGCAGGACCTATGAGACCTATGGAGAGGACCCCTATCTTGTCAGCCAGATGGGCATCTCATATGTCAGGGGCATGCAGGGAGACCATGAGCATGGAGTAGCGTGCATCGGAAAGCATTTCCTGGGGTATGCCGAGACGCAGGGAGGGCTCAACTGCGCAGCTCTGCGCATGGGCGATCGCGAGCTCTATGAAACATTCGCGACGCCCTTCGAGGCCGCAATGAAGGAAGCCGATCTCTCGTCGGTCATGGCGAATTACGGAGAAATCGACGGACTCTGCGTCTGTGCCAATCCCAAGATCTCGAAAACGCTTCTGCGCGATACTATGGGCTTCAAAGGCCAGCTGACAAGCGACGGCGCAGGCATCATGCGCATGTGGAACTTCTATCACATTGCCAAAAGCCATGCCGAAGCGGGACTCATCGCGAAGCGTGCTGGTGTCGATACGGAGATTCCAGTCGGTGCAGGCTTTGCCTATCTGCCGGAGTATGTGCGTGCAGGAAAGCTATCGGAAGAGGAGATCGACGCTTCGGTCCGTCGCATCCTGACGATAAAGTTCGCCTATGGACTCTTCGAGCATCCGTATGCAGAGACCGAAGCAGTTTCCACTTCGATGGGCGGCAAACGTGCGCAGGAACTCTCCTCACGCATAGCGCACGATTCCCTCGTTCTTCTCAAGAACGATGGCATTCTCCCGCTCAGGAGACAGAAGAAGCTTGCAGTTATCGGGCCCCATGCTCAGTCGCTGCGCTATCCAGTCAGCGGCTACACCTATCCTGCCTATATCGAGATGATGGATTCCATGCGGGAAGGGGCGGCAGGTGCGGGCAGCTTCGGCGGCATGGCTGACGAAGAGGCAAAGGCAAAGAAGAGCGGCAATGTCTTCGCAACGCTTGCAGACTGCCTGAGCGAAGAGGATCTGGCTTCTTTGCCCAGCATGGAGGAGACGCTGCGCTCCATGGGCGCGACGACGCTGGCAGAAGAGCTTGCAAAAGACTTCGATGTTACAGCCGTTCAGGGGTGCACCATCAAGGGAGAGGATGCATCAGGAATCGCAGAGGCTATTGCAGCAGCGGAAGAGGCAGATGCAGCAGTGCTTGCCCTTGGTGGAAACTGCGGCTGGTTCGATGTCACGGGCGGTGAGGGCAAGGACAGGTCGACTCTTGAATTCCCCGGTGTCCAGGAACAGCTCCTTGAGGCTGTGACAGCGACTGGCAAGCCGGTCATCGTCGTGCTCTATGGGCCGGGCATCTTCTCCGTCTCCTGGGCCGAGCGCCATGTGGCAGCAATCCTTCAGGCCTGGATGCCTGGCCAGCATGCCGCTCGAGCTGTGGCAGATGTCCTTCTGGGTCGTACGAACCCCGGCGGCAAGCTGCCGGTCACCATTCCACGCCGTGTTGGCCAGGTGCCTATGTATTACAACCACAAAACCGGAAGCGGATATGCCGATGGAGCGGACGGGACTGCTTCGAATATCTTCTCGGGTGGCTATGTGGACTGCCCGAACAGTCCGCTGTTCCCCTTCGGCTTCGGGCTTTCTTATACCTCCTTCAGGCTGGAAGAACTGGAGATAGCGGAGAGCAGGGTTCCATGTACCGGAACCATTCATGTAGGTGTCACGGTCTCCAATACTGGGTCGCTTGCAGGGGATGAGGTAGTGCAGCTGTATACCCACTTCCTCGATGCCCACGTCACGCGTCCCAACAAGCAGCTTTCCGGATTCAGGCGCGTGCATCTCGAAGCCGGAGAAAGCAGACATATATCCTTCGACCTCGATGCCGCGCAGCTTGGCTACTACAACGAAGACATGGTCTTCAGCGTCGAACCTGGCAGGCTCGACATCATGGTCGGCACGAGCTCGGCTGACCTGCCGCTTTGCGCCCAGGTGGAGCTGACGGGAGAGCCCTGCGAACTTCTGGGGCATCGTTCGTACACCTGTAATGTCACGGTCCAATAAGCAATAGCATCGGAAAAGGGGAATCATGGCAGCATCTGGAACTGTCGCGCCGGAGAGGCAGGGGCTTCGCCGTGCGAGCATGGCCGACATCTTCAAATTCAGCTTCAATGGACTTGCAACCAATATTCCATTTGTCCTGCTCTCTTCATACCTCAGCTACTTCTATACCGACATCTTCGGTCTTGCGCCTATCGTGGTATCTGGCATCCTGGTTGGCACCAAGTTCATCGACGCCTTCATCGATCCGTTCATCGGCATGATGAACGATGCTACACGTTCCAGGATGGGGCGTTTCCGTCCCTGGATCATCTTCTGCGCACCACTCATGGGCATCTCGATGTGGGTTGTCTTCACGGTGCCCGGTTGGCTGGAAGGTGACGCCAAGGTCATCTATGCCTATGTGACCTATATCCTTTATGTCGTCCTTTCCTCGCTCGCCATCGTTCCCTCGAACTCGAGCGCTGCCCTCATGACCGACGATCCCCAGCAGCGCTCTGTCGTCATTGCCTGGAAGCAGGGGATGGGCCTCATTCCGCAGTTCCTCACCGCTTTTGCTCTGCCGCTTGTGCAGGCTTTGGGCGGAGGATCCGAGGGCTGGTCGCGCTACGGCGCTGTTCTCGGCGTGATGGCATGCATCGCATTCTGGATCAGTGCGTGGGGCGTGAAGCCTTATGACACGATGGACCGCCTCCCACAGCAGCAGCGCGAGAAGAAACGTCAGCATGGAGTGCTGAAAGAGCTCTCTGTGGCATTCAAGAACAAGCCCTTCATCATCCTGGTCGTGGTCTTTTTCTTCCAGATGGCTGTCTTTGCATTGGCAGCATCGGTGAACGTCTACTACTTCAAGTATGTGCTGGGGCATGAGGACTGGGTAGCGCAGGCAACGGCGCTCGCAGTATTTGGCGGCATTGCTGGCATCCTGGTGCTTCCGTTTCTTGCAAAAGCCGTCGGCAAGAAGCGTCTCTTCGCTCTCATGTCCCTCCTTGCAGCGGTCCCCAACCTCATCATGCTGCTCTTCCCATCAGAGAATCTTGCGCTCATCACAGCTCTGCTGACCATCTATAGCTTCTTCACTGCCATCTCCGGAGCTCTGGGCTGGTCCATGCTGCCCGACTGCATCGACTACACTGAGTACCGCCACCATCGCCGCACGGATGGCCTGACCACCTCGAGCTTCCAGTTCACGAACCAGATGGGCCAGGCACTTGGCGGGGCGCTGCCGATGGCAATGCTGCAGTCGGCTGGGTATGTCGCGAACCAGACCCAGACAGCAGCGGTCGTTGGTCTTATCAGCTTCATGCGCTGGGGGCTTCCTGCCATCTGCATGATTGCTTCCTGCGTCATCATCTGCTTCTATCCGCTGAGCGATGAAAAGGCTGCAGAAGTTGCCCACGAGCTCGAACGGCGGCATGCATCAGAGGCAGCAGCGGCTGCAGAATAGGCGAGACAAAGATGCCTGCATGTCAGAGATGGCATGCAGGCACTCTGCCTTACAGGTCGAGGCTCGAGACGGTCACGATGTTCGTGAGCTTGATGAGCCGTGACTGTGGAGTGGCTCCTCCGATGAGGGAGAGGACCTCGTCTGCACAGGTGATGCCGGCTCCATAGTTCGGCATCCGGGTATAGAAGTTCGCTGCCATCCAGGACTCTCCGTTGTTGGCAAGCTCCGCGTATACGATCTTCTTGTCTGGATCTGCCTTCCGGAAGTAGTGGGTCCAGGTAGCCCAGGATGCAATCACGGCATCGCCGTCCTCGAGCTCGTCGAGGGCTTCGCGGCAGGCGTCAATGAAGCGCTCGGTCAGGCGTATGCCTTCCTCGGTGTCGCCGACGAAATGGTGGGCATCCCAGATTTCGATCTTGTCTTTCGTTATGGGTGCCTGCCTGATCTTGAGCTCGATTTCGGGATGCATCGCGGCGACATCGCGTATGCCCTGCTCACGCTGACGTTCCTGCTCGGTATCGATCTGCGGCTCGAAATAGAGGAGACGTCTGGGGCCAGTGGCAATCACGCGCTCTGCGATGAGGCGGGCACCACCTGCATAGTCATAATCGACCGTGCTATAGGCATCGGCATCCTGCCTGCAGTTGAAGACGACAAGCGGTGCATGCTCGTTCTGGAGTATGCGGAGACTATCAGGATCGGGCGTCTGGTCTTCGGTGCCAATGAAGATCACGCCGCCGATCTGTCCTTCGAGATAGGCGCTGACATAGTCGGTATAGCCCTGGGGACCTTTCGTGTTCCCAAGAAGAAGGACGCTGTAGCCGCGTTCCTCGAGCCTTTCCTGTATGCCGTAGACCATCTGGCTGTAGCGCGGTACTGCCAGATTCTTGTGGATGACAACGCCGACGCAGGAAATGCGGCGGCTTCTCAGGGTCCGGGCATGGGCATTGGGCATATATCCGAGCTCCGCTACCGCTTCGAGCACACGCTCTCGGGTCTTGGGACTGATGGTCTGGCCGGGCGTGTTGTTGATGACATAGGAGACGGTGGCTGTCGTCACGCCCGCTGCTTGGGCAACATCCTTGAGGGTTGTGTGCCTTCCCATAGTGTCTCCTCGTTTCAAAGCTTTTTCGATTAAGTGAAAGAACGCGTTCACCTTGCATTCAGTATATCATGACAAGCTGAAGGCAAGCACTTTCCTGACAGCATCAAGACCAACCGTTTACCGAGGTCAAACGGTAATATATGCCGCAGACGGTAGCAGAAATGAACCTGAACGGTCTCTTGACGAGCCAGTAACAGATTGTTCCTCCACTCGTGATCTCTGTTGTGATAGAAATCAATCAACTTAAACGAGTAAGTACTTCCTCGCAAACAGCTTGTTGGGTAGGGCAGCCTAAGGAGGCAGACGTTGGAAGAGAAGAAGCCATCAATCTGGAACAAGGTGCCCAGCTGGGCATGGAAACTGATCTCGCTGGCGCTCGCTATCCTCGTATGGGTGCTTGCATCAAGCAAGTGGCCTGCGGTCTTCGCGTCTCCGGCAAAGGTCTGGGAAGCGTTCATGAAGCTGTCTGGCAACGGCACGCTCTGGAAGAATGCCTGGGCATCGGTCTCCCGTGTCCTTGCCGGTTTCGGCATCGCCTTCGTCGTCTCCATCCCGGTGGCGTTTCTTATGGCATGGTATGACCCGTTCCGCCATATCGTCGAGCCCTGGATCCAGTTCATCAGGAACATCCCGCCTCTTGCCTACGTCTTCCTGATCATTGCAGCTCTCGGCATCGGCCAGACCTCGAAGGTCACCGTCATCTTCATTGCAGCCTTCCTTGTCATGGTCGTCACGATCTACCAGGGCGTCAAAGGTGTCGATACGACGCTCATCAAGGCTGCGAAGGTGCTTGGCGCCAAGCAGAAGGACATCTTCTTCAAGGTGATCATCCCTGCTTCCACGCCCTTCATCCTCGTCGCTGCCCGCTTGGGCCTTTCCACGTCGCTCACGACGCTCATGGCATCCGAGATTGTCGGCGGCGACCGCGGCCTCGGCATGATGATCCAGCAGGCAAGCGGCTACTACCAGATGGATGTCGTGCTTCTCGGCATCATCATGCTCGGCATCATCGGCATCATCTTCGAGAAGATTGTCCGCTATCTCGAGAAGCGCTTCACGGGGTGGCAGGAAACGGTCCAGCAGTAGACGACTCTACATTCCGGCAGGCCTTCGTCAGTAAGCGAGCTAAAGATGAGCGAGAAAACTGTTTTCGAGATCGATGAAGCACCTATCAGCCACGACCTCTCGGATACGCGTCCGGTGAGGGTCCATATCGACAATGTCGTCAAGAAGTTCCAGACCCGCAAGGGCGAGATGACCGCCCTGAACGGTGTCAGCTTCGATATTCACCAGAACGAGTTCGTCTGCGTGGTCGGCCCTTCCGGCTGCGGCAAGTCGACACTTCTGAACATCATCGGCGGTCTCGAGAAGCCGACATCTGGAACGGTGACGGTCGACGGCAAGCCGGTGGAGGGGCCTGGTCCCGACCGTGGCGTCGTGTTCCAGCAATATGCCCTCTTTCCGTGGCTCACGGTCGAAGACAATGTCAAGTTCGGCCTCAAGCTCCAGGGCAAGAGCCCGGAAGAATGCAACGAGATTGCGCAGAAGTACATCAAGCTCGTACAGCTCGAGGATTTTGCGAAGAGCTATCCGAAGGAGCTTTCGGGCGGCATGAAGCAGCGTGTCGCAATCGCGCGTGCCTATGCCGTGAATCCTGAAGTACTGCTCATGGACGAGCCGTTCGGCGCGCTCGATGCCCAGACGAGGACGCAGCTGCAGTCCGAGCTCCTGAAGACCTGGGAGAAGGAGAAGAAGACCTGCTTCTTCATCACGCACGATGTCGAGGAGGCAATCATCCTTGCCCAGCGTGTCGTGATTATGTATGCGCGCCCTGGGCGCGTGAAGGATATCGTCAACATCGATATCCCGTATCCGCGCACGCAGGAGACGAAGATGTCTCCGCGCTTCCTCGAGCTCAAGAACTATATCTGGAGCCAGGTCTATCAGGAGTATCTCTCCGTCAGGAAATAGCGGTCATGGTGTCTGCGGGGGTGCGCCCCCGAACAATGGATCGGAATGCGGTACGCAACAGGGGAAAGGAACCATCCATGAACAAGATCGATGCGCTTGGACTTACCCGCCGGTCGTTCCTCAAGGCTGCTGGTGCAGTCGGTGCCTGCGGTGCAGGCCTTATGCTCGCCGCTTGCGGCTCGAACGCGCAGAGCACAGGCTCCAGCGATTCAAAGGACAGCGGGTCCTCCTCGAAGTACGAACCGGTCAGCGTGAATGTTGCCTTCATGCCGAACCTCGGCTCTGCAGGCACGCTCTTCGCTGCCCTCGACCAGGGGTACTTCGACAAGTTCAATATCACGGTCGAGACGAAGCAGTTCGATGCCGGTCCGGCAGAGATCGCAGCAATGCAGTCCGGCGACATCGACTTCGCGCAGATCGGCCATGGTGCACATGCCCTGTGCATCGAAGGCCAGGCAAAGATCTTCTCGTTCGAGGGCAATTCCCAGGCAGACTGCGTCGTGGCGAACAAGAGCCATGGAATCAGCACGGCCAAGGACCTCAAGGGCAAGACGATTGCCGTAGCTTCCGGCACCTCGTCCGAAGTCATCCTGAACTATGTCCTGGCCGATGCGGGCCTCACGAAGGACGATGTCACGCTGACCGAGATGAAGGTCGACGGAATGACGACAGCAATGATTGCTGGCCAGATCGATGCCTGTGCCACCTGGTCGCCGAATACGATCACGCTTGAGGAGCAGCTCGGCGATGACTATCTGGTCCTGGGCACGAATACCGACTACACCGACAAGGTCGCCTTCCCATCTTCCTATGTATGCCTGCCCGACTACGCAGATTCGAACAAGGAGGTGCTCGAGCGCTTCGAGGCTGCCCTCGATATGGGCAAGGTATATCGTGCCGAGCATATCGACGAAGTCGCAAAGCTCCTGGCTGACAAGCTTGGTCTTCCGGAGGAGACGCTCCTGCAGTCTACCGGCGAAGGCGACTGGCAGGGCGCTGTCGACGCTATCGGCGATACCGACAAGATCCTCGGCTACTACAAGGCACAGCAGCAGGTCTTCCTCGACAACGGCCGCATCACCGAGGCAGTGCCGGTGGAGAACTATGTCCTGTCCGAGGTGATCACCGAGGGCGACAAGCTCTACAAGGAGAACAAGTAGCGCACAGCAGCTTGATTGCATGCTGTCCCTGAGAGCCTCTTCTGGTGGACTGCTTCCCGGTCCTGCGGGAGAGGCTCTTTTCAACGGCTGGAGGAGCTATGGATTACTATCACATCTCAGCTGAGGATCTGGGGAAGGACGCCAAGATCCCGCTTGCATTTCCGGGCGACTCTGCGGCTGTCTTCTTCCAGATGGCACAGGATATGGTCCACACCATCCGCGAGCATAACAGGGAGCAGGAACGTACGGTCTTCATCTGCCCGGTGGGACCGGTGGGCCAGTACCCCTACTTCGTGAAGCTCGTGAACGAGGAGCGGCTCTCCCTCAAGAATGTCTGGTTCTGCAATATGGACGAGTATCTGACAGACGAGGATGAGTGGATCTCAGAAGACAATGGACTGTCGTTTCGCGGGTTCATGAACCGCATGGTCTACACCAAGCTCGATCCCGAGCTTGCCATGCCGGCCTCTCAGCGTCTCTTCCCGGACCCTGCGCATCCCGAAGCCATCGGAGATGCGATAGAGAGCCTGGGCGGTGTCGATATCGCGTTCGGCGGTATCGGCATCACGGGGCATCTTGCCTTCAATGAGCCCCAGCCTGAGCTTTCTGCAGATGAATTCGCGCAGCTCGAGACCAGGGCGCTCTCTATCCGTCCTGAGACCAGGGCGACGAACAGCGCTGCCGATCTCTGCGGAGCCCTCGAAGACATGCCGCATCGTGCCGTGACCATCGGCATGAAAGAGATCCTGTCGGCACGCCAGGTCCGCCTCGGCGTATTCAGGACCTGGCATCGTGGTGCTGTCCGCCATGCTGCCTATGGAGAGGTCTCGGCTTCGTTCCCGGCGACGCTTCTGCAGAAGCATCCCGATGCCCTCATCTATGTGAATGACGTGGCACGCGAGCGCGCCTACTAGGAGGGGAGCCATGGAGGATTCCGTCTACATACAGGGTGCCCGCGTCGTGAGCGACGGCTCGGTCTTCCGTGCCGACATCACTATCGAGCGGGGACTCATCACGCGCGTCGGTTCCGGATTCGACAATCCAGGCGAGCTTCCTGTCATCGATGCCTCGGGGCTCTATGCGCTGCCCGGCTTCATGGATGTCCATACGCATGGTGCCGCAGGGGTCGATGTGAACGAGGGGAGTGCAGCAGGACTCCGCAAGATCGGTCGCTTCTTCGCCTCGCAGGGCGTGACTGCCTGGCTCTGCTCGATCCTGACCGATACGCCTGAGCAGACGCTCAGATGCATCGCTGCCGCGAAAGAGGTCATCGAAGGCGGACCCTATGATGGGGCGGCATTGGTCGGCATCCATCTCGAAGGGCCGTGCCTGTCGTCCGAGTACAAAGGTGCCATGCCGGAGCATCTGCTCATGCACGAGGCAGATCCTGCCCTTTTCCGGAAATATCAGGATGCTGCCGGCGGCCATATCCTCTATACAACGCTTGCGCCTGAGGTGCCTGGCGTGCCTGAGCTCATCCCGCAGCTTGCCGGCATGGGCATCACGGCCGCAATCGGGCACTCCGGTGCCGGATATGAGCTCTCGATGGCATGCGTAAAGGCCGGAGCCAAGGCAGCCACGCATGTCGGGAATGCCATGAGGCTCTTCCACCAGCATGAGCCTGCCATCTTCGGCGTAGCGCTCGAGACCGATATCTATGCAGAGACCATCTGTGATGGCCGCCATCTTGTGCCAGGGACCGTCAGGCTCTATCTCAAGGCAAAGGGATGGGACCGCATCCTCGGCATCACCGATTCGATCATGGCGGCAGGGCTTCCGGATGGAAAGTACAAGCTCGGCGTGAACGATGTCGTGGTCGTCGATGGGGATGCAAAGCTCGCGACGACGGGTGTGCGTGCAGGCTCCACGCTGACGCAGGTGCAGGCACTGCGCAACTTCATGAAGTTCACCGGGGCTCCAATCGAGGACGCCTCCAAGGCCATGACAAAGAACCCCGCAGATCTCTTCGAGATGCATGACAGGGGCCATGTCGCTGCCGGCATGCGGGGAGACCTCGTGCTGCTCGACCAGAAGCTCGAGGTCGTGCGCACCTATGTCGGAGGAAGGAATGTCTACAGCAGGACTTGATATGGCCATCGATGCTGTGGAAAGAAGGGAGGCCAGCACCTGTATGGGGTGCCGGCCTCCTTTGCGAATCCAGAGAAAAAGAAAGAGCCAGCTTCGGATGGAAGCTGGCTCTTGAAGTCCTGATGCAGACCGAACTACTGGACCTGTGCGACCATGAGCATGTTCGTAGAGGTGATGTAGTCGCCCTGGGAAGGAGACGTCTGCGGATCGCCGGCGGTAACGACGACGATGTCGCCAGGCTCGACGATGCCATGCTCCTTAGCGACATTGAGGGACTCATAGAGGGTCGAGGAGAGCGTGCCCTGCTCGACGGTCTTGATGGCCTCGACGCCCCAGGAGAAGCAGCACTTGCGGATCGTGTGCTCGCTCGGGGAGAGAGCGATGACCGGCAGCTTCGGACGGAAGTTGGAGATCAGGCGAGCGGTACGGCCAGAGTGCGTCGGGCACAGGATGCACTTGGCATTGACGCGCTCAGCGGTCGTGACGGAAGCGAAGCCGATGGAGGAGTTGACGTTACGGACACCCTCGCGCTCATGGTAGGTCGTGCGGGTCTCGAGGTACTTCTCGGTCTCGACGCAGATCTTGGCCATCGTCTTGACAGCCTCGACTGGGTAGCGGCCAGCAGCCGTCTCGCCGGAGAGCATGACGCAGTCGGTGCCGTCGTAGACAGCGTTAGCGACGTCGTTTGCCTCAGCGCGGGTCGGGCGCGGGTTGCGGATCATGGAGTCGAGCATCTGCGTAGCGGTGATGACCGGCTTGTAGGCCATGTTGCACTTGTGGATGATCGTCTTCTGGATGTGCGGAACCTGCTCGGTCGGCACCTCGACGCCGAGGTCGCCACGGGCAACCATGCAGCCATCGGAAGCAGCGAGAATCTCGTCGAAGTTCTTCACGCCGAGAGCGGACTCGATCTTCGGGAAGATGTCGACGTGACGGCGGCCATTCTCGTAGCAGATCTGGCGGATCTCGTTGACGGCGTTAGCGTCGCGGATGAAGGAAGCAGCGATTGCATCGATGCCAAGCTCGCAGCCGAACTCGATGTCGGCGCGGTCCTGGTCGGTGACGGACGGGAGGTTGATGAAGGCGTTCGGGATGTTGACGCCCTTCTTCTCGCCCAGGACGCCGCCGGACTCGACGACGCAGTGAATCTCGTTGCCCTCGACGGACTCGACCTGAAGGCCGATGAGGCCGTCGTCGATAAGGAGAAGGGTGCCCTTCTCGACCTCGTTGGCGAGGTTCTGGTAGTCGAGGGAGATGAGGTCATGCGTGCCCTCGATGGTGTTGTCGGTCGTGACGGTCGTGTGGTCGCCGACCTCGAACGTGACAGGCTTGTGATCCTTCAGAAGGCCGGTACGGATCTCCGGGCCCTTGGTATCGAGCATGATGGCAACAGGAATGCCAAGCTCCTGGGAAATGGCGCGGACGCGCTCGATGTTCTTGCGGTGATACTCATGCGAACCATGGCTGAAATTGAAGCGGGCCACGTTCATGCCGCTCTTGATGATCTCGCGCAGGACATCATCGTCGTCGGTCGCAGGACCCATTGTGCAGACAATCTTGGTTCTCTTCTGCATGTCAGACTCTCCTTGCATTCCTGGTGTCCGCACCGTGCGGACACGTTTTGCACTGTCTGGTGCGTTTCTACTACCTTTGTCTTCTTTCACCGAAGCTAGGCGCCATTATACCGATTCGTGCTTGTCACGTTTGAAAGAAGAGAGTAAAGAGCAGCAGAATCCGCAGCTAAACAAGATGTGGCAACGTTCTCACCACAAAGCCAACACAGTACTCGTTCGAAGAATTGCCCTTTTTGTTCGCATTATACCCCGCAAAGCGAGGTACATATGCGCAGGTCGTAAGGAAAAACCGCCCCAGACGAAATGTCTGGGGCGGCTGAACTCTACAGGTCGAGTTTCTGTCGAGTTGGCTACTCGACACCCGGAGCGGTGACGACGCTCTTCGGCACGAAGTCGGTGCCGCGGCCGAAGGCCTGGGCGTTCTCGAGCGTGCACTCTGCGATCTGGCCGAGGGCTTCCTTCGTGAAGAATGCCTGATGGCTCGTCATGACGACATTCGGGAAGGAGCAGAGGCGGGCGACGATGGAGGAGCCGAGGATCTCGGACTCGCGGTCCTGGTAGACGTTCGCGTTCTCCTCTTCGTAGACGTCGAGGCCAGCAGCGCCGATCTTGCCGGAGCGGATGCCACGGATGAGGGCGTTGGAGTCGACAAGGCCGCCACGGCCGGTGTTGACGAAGATGACGCCGTCCTTCATCTTGGCGATCGTGTCGTCGTTGATCAGGTGGTAGGAGTCCTTGTTGAGGAAGGCATGGAGCGAGATGAGGTCAGCACGGCGATAGAGCTCGTCGTAGTCGACATACTCGTCGATGCAGCCCTCTTCGATGAGGTTCTGATTCGGATAGAGGTCGGTGCCGAGGACGGTCATGCCGAAGCCCTTGCAGATGCGGGCAAGTGCTGCGCCGATGCGGCCGGTGCCGATGATGCCTGCGGTCTTGCCGTGAAGCGTGACACCGACGAGGCCCTCGAGGGAGAAGTTGTTCTCGCGGACGCGGATATAGCCCTTGTGGATGCGGCGGTTGGCGCAGAGGGCGAGGCCCATTGCGTGCTCAGCGATTGCCTCAGGAGAGTAGGCAGGAACGCGCGTGACCGTCATGCCGAGCTCCTTGGCCATCGGCACGTTGACGGCGTCGAAGCCTGCGCAGCGCATGAGGACCATCTTCACGCCGAAGCCGGCGAGAACCTCGAGCGTCATGGCAGAGACATCGGCATTGACGAAGGCGCAGACTGCGTCATAGCCGCGTGCCAGGCCTGCCGTCATCGGCGAAAGGTTGGCGTCAATGAAGTCGACCTTCACGTCCGGGAACTTCGGCAGAGCCTCGGAGAACGAATCCCTGTCATAGCTCTTCGTCTCATAGAACAGAACCTTCATGCTTCTTCCTCCATTACGTTGATGCCGCAGGTGCGGCAACCTACCGTACAAGCATAAGCAAATTCTATCCTTAAACTCCTATCCGTTGCCAATCTTAAGCTTCAAATGCTGCAATCACCATGAATGGCCTTTCGGCGGACCTCCTTTTCGGCGGAATGCATCCGCTTGTCCGTGAACGTCCGAAGGCGCGCTTTTCAGCTGATATGCAGGGGAGATACAGGTAACTCGAAGCTTTAAGATTCTCGTATCTGACAACATTCTTGCAACACTTAGGCACGTATTCTAGAGGCACAAAAATCAGCAGAATTTCCCGAACTGCGTCACAGAAGGCCCTGCATGCCCGAAACGTTCATGAACGAAGGCAAAGCTCCCGTCATCACTGTGGACGGACGTACCTTCGAGCGCCGTGCCGTTAAGACCCATTTCGTGAAGCGTGGCGAGTCCTGTATCGATATCATGCGTACCTATGTCCTTCCGATCTATCAGGAAGGAGACATGATTGCTATCTCCGAGAAGATTGTCGCTCTCTGCCAGAACCGTGTCGTGGAGCGCAAGGACCTTCCCATTGGATTCTGGGCAAGGTTCCTGTCCCGGTTTGCCTCCCATCCCGATACGGGCGTCGGTGTCAGCGTGACAATCAAGATGCAGTATGCCATCCAGAAGGTGGGCCTGCCGAAGGTGCTCTGGGCATCGGTCGCTTCCGGCGTAACGAAGCTTGCAGGAAAGCATGGGGTGTTCTACGAGATCGTGGGTCCCGAGGTGGCAGGGCTCGATGGCTTCTATGACCATGTATGGAGCGAGTACCGCGATATCGGCATCGAGCTTCCGGAGAATCCCTCAGGCGTCTGCAACGAGCTCACAGACAAGCTTGGCATCCGCGCCATGATCATCGATGCAAACGACCTCGGCCAGGAGATTCTGGGATGGTCGCGCGACCTCGACCCGATAGAGGAGAGCCTCGTCGAGTTCGTGCGGGACAATCCTGCTGGCCAGGACCATGAGCAGACGCCGATCATCCTCATGCATCCGACGGATGGCAAGGCAGTCTGGGAGAAGTAGGCCCGCCGATGCGTTTAGATATGAATGAAGGGCGCAGGAACAGCTTCGGGATGTCTTGCGCCCTTCTTGCTATCAGTCTTTGAGAAGGCGCCAGATTGTTGTCCTTGAGACCTGGAGGATGCGGGCGGCCTCGGTCTGGTTGCCGTGACAGCGCTCGATTGTCGCCTTCACGATGTCGCGCTCGATATCGTGAAGCGGGCGCATGAGGGAGATGATGCCGGCATCTGCCGAATCGGTCCTGCCGCCGAAAGAATAGGGGGCAGAGCTCTGGAGGGCCTGGCGTGCACAGGAAGCGTCGATGCCTCCGCCTGAGGCATGCTCGAGGCAGTATTCCATGACCGTCCTGAACTCTGCATAGTTTCCCGGCCATGGATGCTCGCACAGAATTTTAAATGCCTCCTCTGTCACGATAGGGCGCGGGGTTCCTGCCTCGGCGCAGAGGGAATCGAGGCAGAGCGATATGGCCTGCGTGAGGTCTCCTCTTTCTCTGAGCGGTGGCAGCTCGACCATGATGGGCCGGAGATTCTCGGAGAGGAGCTCAAGCATCTCAGCAGAAAGCGCCTTGGACGCATTCACGGAGACCATGAGACGGTCACGCGCGGGGAGCCCGCTTCTCCTCATCGCATCGAGGAGAAGACGCGTTCTTGCATCAGGAAGATCCTGAAACGAGTTGAGGAAGATCGTCACCTCCTGCCCGTAGAGAGGGGAGGAAGGCGAGTTCAGAAGATAATCCCAGCTCCTGTCCGTCAGAAGCGAGCAGTCGATACGTACGTACGGACGGGTCTTCCAAGAGCCAGTGAGATAGAGGAGCTGTGCTGCCTGCTCCTTGCCGCAGCTTGGCTCTCCTGCAAGCAATATGGGTCTCGTGGTGCCACGGGCAGGCGCGAGTACCTGGGCAAGCTCTTGGCTTGCCTGCGTGATGTGGAAGATGCTCCGCTCATATTCATCTTCGGTGTCGGAGCGGTTCCCGCGGACGATGCCGACATGTGCTGCATTCGTCGGCGCCTGGGAGTGCATGACAGAGAAGGCGAGGAAATTCTCGCCGCCTGACTCTACGGGCATCTTATGTATATGGAAGAGCGAGCGGCCTAGCTGGAAGACGAGACGCTCATCGGTGCGCTCTCCAAGGTGCTCGCGCATGAACGAGATGAGCTCGTCGTGACCTTCCTTCACATTGGTATAGGTGATCTTCCCATCATTCGAGAATAAGACGAAGCGGGCATCCTGGGTCCTTACGAGGTTCCAGAGCATGCGGTTCTTCGAGAGCAGGTCGCTCGAGCGTTCGCAGAAGAGCTGAGCGTCCATAAGAGCCTTTGAGACTGAGTCTGGACCTGACGCCAGAAGCTGCGCGTTGAGTCCGAGCTCTCGAACCTGCGGCAGCGAGAACGTATCGCAGAGCACGAGACTGTAGGAGCCTTCCTGCACCGTCTGGAGAACGAGCGGAAGTTCATCTGCAAAGGAGACCTCGAAGAGATCGAGATCGAAATCGCTGAATGCTGCAATGTCGCGCAGGGGCTCGAGCACGTTCGAAAAGCCGACGAGCGCACAGCGCTTTGCGCCGGGGTTGTACTGCACGAGGCAGCGGAAGAGGTCAGAAGGAGAGAGACCGACTTCGACGACAGGCAACGCGAACTCGTCCTCGAGGAGCTGTGCTGTGCCACCACGGGAGATTACGACGTCGTAGCTCACATCCATGCTTGTAAGGGCAGCCGCGAGACCCTTCGAGAGGTCTCCCTCGTGGATGGTGACGTCGAGATCAGGAAAACCCTGCGCAATCTTTGCGACGACTTCGGCGAGCTCGGGATAGGGTGCAATGAACAGTACGTGGTACCTGGCGGGAGTAACCATAGTGTTCCAAATCTGAACGTTTTCCTTCTTAAATACGTTTCATATTGTAACAACAATACGCGTTCAATGGCATTATCCCTGTGCCCGGAAAGACGGATAGTGTCACCAGCAAATGAGAGGAGGATGAAGCAGATGCAGATGGCAATGATTGCAGACGATCTTACAGGCGCGCTCGACGCAGGCGTCTGCATGCTGCCGTCAGACGTAGCAGTGGCAACGTCTTCCGAGCACGCTGCGAAGCTGCTCTCTGGCAGGAAGCCTTCTGTACTCTCTGTCAATGCTGGCACCCGCCACATGGATGCAGAAGCCGCCTATGCCGAGGTAGCCTCTCTTGTCCGTCTTGTCAGGAAAGCCGGCTGCCGCTCCATCTTCAAGAAGACCGATTCAGTTCTGCGCGGCAATGTCGGAGCAGAGCTTGCAGCTGCTTTCGATGCTTCGGGAGCCGCCCGCCTTCATTTCCTGCCGGCTTTTCCGGCTATGGGACGCACGACCGAGGATGGCATCCAGTGCGTGAATGGCGTGCCGGTCGCCGAGAGCGCCTTCGGGAAGGACCCCTTCGAGCCGGTACGTGAATCCAGCGTCGCTGGCATCATCGCCGAAGAGACCAAGGTTCCCGTAAAGCTGGTCCGTGAGAACGAGGCAGTTCCCCAGGACTTCAAGGGGATTGTCATCTACGACGCCTCGACAGACGAAGCCATGTCTGCGCGTGTGGCTGAGCTTGCCTCTCTCGGAGAGCTTGGTGCAGTTGCCGGATGTGCTGGGCTTGCCCAGGCGCTCCACGTGCTGGACCACTCCAGCAAGAGTGCTTCCAACACAGAGTTCGACGGCAATATGCTTGTCGTCTGCGGAAGCGTCAATCCGGTATCTCGTGCCCAGTGCCGCTTTGCAGAAGATAAAGGCGCTCGGATGTTCCCGATTGCAGAACGGCAGAAATGCAGCTCTTCCTGGATTGGGACGCCGGAGGGCAAAGACTTCATCTTCGAGGTCTCGAAGAGCTGGAACGAGAACCCGCTCACGGTGATTGACGGATCTGGCCTTGAAGACCTCACACCGTTCTTCTCTGATGGCGCTGATATCCGCCAGACGGTTGCAGACAATGTCGCGGGCCTTCTACTTGCCGTCTGCCGCAAGGGCATCTTCGGCCGTGCCCTCGTGATGGGAGGAGACATCCTCTCGAGCTTCCTTTCCCAGGCCGACGTGAGTGCCATCTATCCGAAAGGGGAGGCAGCAAAGGGAATCGTCGTCCTCGAGATTGATCTCGGAGGACATCCTTTCCGCCTCGCCTCGAAATCAGGCGGTTTTGGAACCAAGGATCTGTTCGTCACGCTCGCTGAGAGCGCACGTTTGTCAGAAGGAGTGGCTCAATGATCAAGAACTACGCACTCAAGCTCCCCCAGGTCGTCTTTGGCGGGGAGGATGCCACAGAGCAGCTCGTCTCTGTGATCGAGAAGGCAGGAGCGAAGAACGTTGCCGTCTTCACCGATCCGAGCCTGCGCAAGCTCGGCCTTGTCGATCCTGCGCTTGCAGCTATCAAGGAGGCTGGCGCCGAAGCCCACATCTTCGACAACATCCCTGCTGAGCCGAGCTATATCCAGGTCCAGGAAGTCGTGGACGAGGTCACGGGCACAGGCACCGAGCTCGTCGTCGCTGTCGGCGGCGGCTCTGTCATGGATACGGCAAAGCTTGCCTGCGTCTGCGCTGGCGCTCCTTACACGGTGCACGATCTTCTGAAGGATCCTGCTCGCGCACGCAAGCAGCTTCCCTGCGTTGCTGTGCCGACGACGGCAGGCACCGGTGCCGAAGCAACGATCAACGCGATCGTCGCCGTGCCCGAGGACGAGGTCAAGATCGGCATCGTGAACGACGCAATGATGCCGGATGTGGTGCTTCTCGACGTCCGGATGGTCCAGAACCTTCCGCGCTCCATCGCAGCTGCCACGGGCGTCGATGCCATGTGCCACGCAATTGAGTGCTTCACCTGCAAGAAGGCAAATCCCTTCAGCGATACGTTCGCTCTCGAAGCCTTCGACCTCATCATCAACAACATCGAGCGCGCCTGCGATTCCAAGGATGACCTCGAGGCCAAGCGTGCCATGCAGATTGCAGCCCTCTACGGCGGCATCGCAATCACGGCATCCGGCACCACGGCAGTCCACGGCCTTTCGTATCCTCTCGGTGGCAAGTATCACGTGCCGCACGGCGTCTCGAATGCAATCCTGCTCTCGCCGGTCATGCACTTCAACGAGCCGGCTATCCGCGACAGGCTTGCAGCTGCCTATGACCGTGCTATCAAGGGCGATGCCAAGACCGAGGAAGAGAAGTCGGCAGCCGTAATCAAGCGCATGGACGAGATCGTCGAGCATCTCGATATTCCGAAGACGCTCGATGCGCTCGGCGTCCACGATGCTCCGATCGACTGGCTGGCCGAGGCCGGCATCCAGCAGCAGCGCCTGCTCTCGAACAACAAGCGCGAAGTCACGCTCGAAGATGCAAAGGCAATCTATCGCCAGATTATGTAAGGGAATTCCAGGAGGAAGGAAGAGCAATGGTTGAACTGAAAGGCATCGTCGTCCCCATCGTTACCCCTATGAACGAGGATGAAACCATCAATACTGATGAGCTCCGTCGTCAGGTTGACCGCCAGATCGAGGCGGGCATCCACGGCATCTTCCCGTTCGGCACGAACGGCGAAGGCTACATTCTGAACTTCGACGAGAAGAAGCTCGTGCTCCAGACGGTCATCGACCAGGTTGCAGGACGCGTTCCTGTCTATGCCGGCACTGGCTGCATCTCCACGAAGGAGACGATCGAGCAGTGCAAGATGGCTATGGACTGTGGCGCTGACGTCCTTTCCGTCATCACGCCGTCCTTTGCAAAGGCCAGCCAGCATGAACTCATCGTCCACTACGAGACCGTCGCTGCGGCTGTGCCTGAGGCGCCGATCGTTCTCTATAACATCCCGGCCCGTACCGGCAATGCCCTTGCTCCCGAGACGGTGGCAGAGCTTGCAAAGATCGACAACATCGTCGGTGCCAAGGACTCTTCGGGCGACTGGACGAACCTCTCTGCCTACATCGAGCTCACGAAGGACATGGACTTCGCCGTCCTTTCGGGCAATGACTCCCTGATCCTCAAGGCTCTCCAGGCCGGCGCCAAGGGTGCCATCGCAGGCTGCGCCAATGTCTATCCGAAGAACATGGTCGGCATCTACGAGAACTTCAAGAAGGGCGACCTCGAGGCTGCCCAGAAGTGCCAGGACGCCGTCGCTCCGCTGCGTGCCTGCTTCAAGTACGGCAACCCCAACACGGTCGTGAAGACGGCTGTGAATCTGCTCGGCTATCCTGTCGGCAAGTGCCGCGCTCCCTTCAACTATCTTCCCGAAGAGGGCATCGAGGCGCTGAAGCAGACGCTGGCCGACGACAAGGCTAAGGGGATGTGCTAATGGAGTCCCAGCTGCCGATTGTCGGCATCACGATGGGAGATCCTGCAGGCAATGGCCCTGAGATCACGGTCAAGGCCCTGTCGGATCCGACCCTCTATAACCGCTGCCGGCCGATTGTGATCGGCGATGCCAAGATGATCGAGCAGGCAAAGGGCTTCGTGCATCATCCTGAGATCGAGGTGCATCCGGTAAGCTCTGTCGCCGAGGCCTATTTCAGGCCTGGCACGATTGATGTCTATCACATGGACCTCGTGAAGGATGTCTCTGCCTTCAAGATCGGCGAGGTGTCTGTCGAAGGCGGCAACGCTGCCTTCCAGTCCGTCAGGAAGGTCATCGAGCTTGCCATGGCAGGCGAGGTGGATGCGACGGTTACGAATGCCCTCAACAAGGAGGCCATGAACCTCGCGCTGGCACCCCAGGGCATGCACTTCGATGGCCACACGGAGATCTATGCGACCTACACCCATACGAAGCGCTATGCGATGATGCTTGCCTTCCATGATTTCAGGGTCGTGCATGTATCGACGCATTGCTCCCTCAGGGAGGCATGCGACCGTGTGAAGAAGGACCGCGTGCTCGAGGTCATCGAGCTCGGCAACCAGGCATGTCTCGACCTCGGCATCGAGCATCCTCGCATCGCAGTCGCCGGTCTCAATCCGCACTGCGGCGAGCATGGCCTTTTCGGCACCGAAGAGCAGACCGAAATCGGGCCTGCCATCGAGGCAGCAAAGGCAGAAGGCATCAACGCCATCGGCCCCTGTCCGCCTGATTCCGTCTTCTCCGAGATGCATGGCGGCTGGTATGACATGACCGTCTGTATGTATCACGACCAGGGGCACATTCCCACGAAGGTGCTCGGCTTCGTGTATGACCGCGAGAGGCAGCAGTGGAAGGCTGTCGAGGGCGTGAATGTGACGCTCGGCCTTCCGATCATCCGTACCTCTGTTGATCACGGAACTGGCTTTGCGCTTGCAGGGAAGGGCACTTCGAACGAGCTTTCGCTCGTCAATGCCATCGACTATGCCCTGCGCATGGCAAAAGGCAGAGCAAGGGCCCGCAGGAACTGACGGACCATCTCATCGAATGACAATTTCATAACTTGGCAATGTGCGGCTGGGCAGGGGGCCCAGCCGCAAGGGAACATCTATGCCGGCCTGTTGGATACTGGTCCGGCATGGTCCTGAAAGGAGAGAGAGCAGAATGACCACATCGATGATTCTTTCGCTCATCGTTCTGGTTGCCATGATCGTCATGATCATGTGCGACGTGCTGCCGTTCGGTCTTCCACCGATTGCAGCGTGCATTCTCATTGTGCTGTTCGGCCTCGGCGATGTGAAGTATGCGTTCGCCGGATTCACCAACCCGACCGTCTGGATGCTTGCCTTCTTCATGGTGATTCTGGCAGCAATACAGAAGACGTCGATCATCCTCAAAGTGAAGGACGAGATGACAAAGCTCGTCGTCAAGGGCGGCTACAAGAGCTATGTCCTGCTTCTCCTTGTCGTCATGCTCGGCGCTTCCATCGTCGGCATGGGATCTACGGCCTTCTATGTCCTCATCTTCTCGCTTGTTGTCACGCTGCCTTATAACGAGAAGCTTCCGGGATCGAAGCTCATGCTCCCGCTGGGCATCGCCTCGAACCACCCGCTCATCCCGATCAATGTCGCTCTTCAGTACGGCGTCGCGATCTCTGTCCTTTCTGCTTCCGGCCTCGACTCCTCCAACCTTACGATGTTCCAGTTCGCGATCGTCTCGCTGTTCCTGTCTGCTGGCTTCCTTCTCTGGGCCCTCATCGGCTACAAGGTGCTCCCGTCCCACCCGGTCGCGGAGCCGACGGTCGAAAATGCGGCTGCCCTTGCTGATGCATCCGAAGGTTCCCGCATGCCGAAGTGGAAAGAGAACGTTGTCGTCATCTCCTTCATCGTTTCCATCATTTCCATGATGATGGTCGACTCCATCGGCCAGCTCGCCTATATGATTCCGGGCATCTGTGCCTTTGTCATGGTCCTTATCAAGGTCATCGACTTCAATGAGTGCCGCGACAACCTGTTCTCTCCGATCATCCTCATGACCGCAGGCGTCATTCCTGTCGCCAACTGCCTTGCTGATTCCGGACTCTCGACGCTTGTCGGCAACACGGTCGCTTCCGCTCTCGGCACCGGCGTGCCTGCCTTTGTCGTCGTCTTCATCTTCGCTCTGCTCTGCTCCACGTTCGCCTGCTTCACGGGATCGCAGGTCGGCACTGTCATGATCTTTGCGCCGCTTGCCATTGCCGTCTGCCAGGGCCTCGGCATCTCGCCGATGGCAGCCGCTGTCGCTGTCACCCTCTCGGGCTGGGCTGGACACTACATGCCGATCGACGGCCTGCCGGCCATGGCATTCTCGATGGGCAAGTACACGATGGCAGAATTCTGGAAGTACACGATTCCACAGTACTTTATCCGCCTGATCTTCCTGACCATCGGCGCTCTGGTAGTCTTCCCGGCATAGCGGTTTTTGGCCCGCCCTCCTGGGCGGGCTTGTTGTGAAAGGTGATGCAAGATGGCAATCAGGACTCTCCAGAGGCTCACGCCCGACGGGGCAATCTGGTACGACTCCGAAATGGGCTTCGAAGAGGCTTTCGTGAATCCAGGTCCCTGGAAGACAGCCCATGGTCCAGGCCTTGTCGAGACGCCTGCCGGCACGATTCTCTGCTGCTGGTTCGCAGGCACCTATGAGGGCGATACCGACATAAACATTGTCGTGTCGCGCCTGGAGAAAGGAAGCGATCGGTGGTCCGAGCCGGTCTACATCTCGCACGATGATGACCGCTCAGACCAGAACCCATCGCTTTTCCTGGCTCCGGATGGCGCTATCTGGTGCATGTATACCTCCCAGCTCGGACGCCAGCCCGGCAAGGACAACATGCAGTACACGGCTGTCGTGAAGCGTCAGATATCCACAGACGATGGCAGGACCTGGGGAGAGCCTGAGGTCATGTTCCCGGAGGAGGGGACGTTTGCACGCCAGGCCATCCAGGTGCTCTCGAATGGCCGCTGGATCTATGGCAACTGGCTCTGCACGGATTCCGTAGAGGCGCTTGCGGGAGACCCGTCTGCATTCCAGACTTCTGACGACGAGGGCAAGACTTGGCGCCAGGTCATGGTTCCCGAGTCTGCTGGCCGTGTCCATCCGACGGTCGTGGAGCTCGAAGCAGGACACCTCGTCTGCTTCATGCGTTCGCGCCAGGCTGATTGGATCTACCGTTCCGAATCGAAGGATTTCGGCGATACCTGGACTGTCCCCGTGCCGACGCCGCTTCCGAACAACAACTCCGGCATCTGTGCTGTGAAGCTTGCAAGTGGCAGGATAGCGGTTGCCTACAACCATTCTCAGGCGCCCCAATCATGGGGAAAGAAAGGCGCCTGGCCAGGACTCAGATGCCCGGTCTCGATCGCTCTTTCCGAGGATGGCGGCAAGACCTTCCCGCTCATCCGTCACATCGAGCGTGGCCAGGGATATGTCGGCGACGAAAACCGCTCGAACAACATGCAGTACGAGTATCCCTGTCTCATCCAGGCGAAGGACGGCATGATCCATCTCGCCTATGCCTATGAGACACGCAAAGGCATCAAGTGGGTGAAGCTTTCCGAGGACGATGTCACAGGAAAGGTGCGCGGCGCTTCCACCTACAACCCGACGTCGGGCGAAGTCGGCGCACATTGATTCAAAGCGTTTCACGAAAGGGGAGATAGACATGATTTACGATGGACTCGAGGCACATGGCCTCTATCGCGGACTCTCGAAGGGACTCGATGTGCTTATCGACTGGCTCGATGAGCACGATGTGCATGAGCTGCCACTCGGCAAGACCGAGATTCTTGGCAAGAAGGTCTTTGCGAACGTAATGGATGCCAAGACGCGCACGTTCGAGGATGCCCGCTTCGAGACGCATCGCAAGTATATGGATGTGCAGGTCGACCTCGAGGGCTTTGAGAGATTCATGACGACACCGGGGGAGACCGTGCCGGCAGGGGAGTTCGATGTGGCAGCCGACAAGGGCTACTGCCATGAGGCTCCCGGCAACACGAACCTTCTTGAAGGATCGCTCGATCAGGGACGCTTCGTCGTCTTCATGGTCGGCGAACCGCATATGCCGAACCTCGTGCCGGAAGGCACCGAGCCGGGACCGATCAAGAAGATCTGCTTCAAGGTGCTCTCTGATGAGTACTGGGATGAGGCATAGCGTTTTCGTTTCTTGCGCAACAAAGAAACTATTCCCTGCGCGCTTCCATAAAACGAGGCGCGCAGGGTAAGATAGTCGGTACGTCCTTATCCATGCGTCCAGCATGGCAGCCTTGATGGGCCCTTGCCCCTCCTGGGGAATTATTATCGGGCATCAATCTGCTGGACGCCCAAGAACCCAGGAGGGAACTTTGAAAGAGTATCTGCAAGACTCTGCCAAGGTTGTCGAAGACGTCAAGTCCGACGGCACCTATGGCCTCTCGTCTGCCGAGGCGAAGAAGCGTCTCGAGCGGGATGGGCTGAACAAGCTCAAGGAAGCGAAGAAGGATCCGCTCTGGAAGCGTTTCTTCGCTCAGATGGCCGACCCCATGATCATCATGCTGATCGTTGCTGCGGTCATCAGTGCCCTTACCGGCATGGCACAGGGCGATGCCGACTTCGCAGATGTCATCATCATCTGCTTCGTTGTCGTCGTGAACGCTGTCCTCGGCGTCGTGCAGGAGTCGAAGGCTGAAGAGGCGCTTGCTGCCCTCCAGGAGATGAGTGCCGCACAGTCCAAGGTCATCCGCGATGGTCAGGTTGTCACAGTGCCGTCCTCTGAGCTTGTCGTCGGCGATATCGTCGTGCTCGAGGCAGGAGACTCTGTTCCGGCAGACTGCCGCATCATAGAGAGCGCCTCGATGAAGATCGAGGAGGCAGCGCTTACCGGCGAGTCCGTGCCTGCGAACAAGATCGAGGCGGAGCTCGAGCTCGTCGCAGGTGCAGAGGACATCCCTCTCGGCGACCGCAAGAACATGTGCTACATGGGCTCGACCGTCGTCTATGGCCGTGGACGTGCTGTCGTCGTCGCAACCGGCATGAACACGGAGATGGGCAAGATTGCCGACGCTCTGACCCAGGCAGAGGACGAGGAGACGCCGCTCCAGAAGAAGCTCGACGAGCTCTCCAAGATCCTTTCTGTCATCTGCATCGTGATCTGCGCCCTCGTCTTCGTCGTCACGTGGCTGAAGCACGGCATGGGCTTCTTCAGCGATACGTCGCTCGTGCTCAACACCTTCATGGTCGCTGTCTCTCTCGCTGTTGCTGCCATTCCTGAGGGCCTTGCCGCCGTCGTCACGATCGTGCTCTCGATCGGCGTCACGAAGATGAGCCAGCACAATGCGATCATCCGCAAGCTCTCTGCAGTCGAGACGCTTGGCTGCACGCAGATCATCTGCTCCGACAAGACCGGCACGCTCACGCAGAACAAGATGACGGTCGTCCGCCACTTCACCGAGGACCAGGACCGTCTCGTGCGCTGCATGGCACTGTGCTCCGATGCCAAGTGGGATGCCGCCCAGAACAAGGCTGTCGGCGAGCCGACAGAGGCCGCCCTTGTCGCCGATGCCGCAAAGCTCGGCTTCACGACAGGCGATCTCGATGATGCGAACCCGCGTGTCGGCGAGGCGCCGTTCGATTCCGGCCGCAAGATGATGTCTGTCGTGAACCAGGCGCCGGATGGCAACTACATCCAGCATACGAAGGGCGCTCCCGACGTAATCCTTTCCCGCTGCACGAAGATCCACACGGCCCAGGGCGATGTGCCCATGACGGACGAATGGCGCAAGCGCATCCAGGATGCCAACAAGTCGATGGCAGACGATGCTCTGCGTGTCATGGCGGCAGCCCGCGTGAACTACGGCAAGGAGAAGCCGTCTGATTTCTCTGCCGATGCTCTCGAGCACGACATGACGTTCCTCGGCCTCTGCGGCATGATCGACCCGGTCCGTCCTGAGGTCAAGCAGGCCGTGTCCGAGGCCCACTCCGCCGGCATGCGCGTCATCATGATCACGGGCGACCACATCGATACCGCTGTCGCAATCGCGAAGGAGCTCGGCATCATCGTCGACCGCTCCCAGGCCATCACGGGCGCCGAGCTCGACAAGATGTCGGACGAGGAGTTCGCGGACAAGATCGAGAACTACCGCGTCTATGCTCGCGTCCAGCCTGAGCACAAGACCCGCATCGTCGATACCTGGAAGAAGAAGGGCATGGTCGTCGCAATGACCGGCGACGGCGTGAACGACGCTCCTTCCATCAAGCGTGCCGACATCGGTGTCGGCATGGGCATCACCGGCACGGACGTCACGAAGAACGTCGCAGACATGGTCCTTGCAGACGACAACTTCGCGACGATCATCTCCGCCTGCGAAGAGGGCAGGCGCATCTACGACAACATCAGGAAGTCGATTGCATTCCTGCTGTCCTCGAACCTCGCCGAGGTCATCTCGGTCTTCGTTGCCTCGCTCATCGGCTTCACGATCCTTGAGCCGACGCACCTTCTGTGGCTCAACCTCATCACCGACTGCTTCCCGGCACTGGCCATGGCTATGGAAGAGGCAGAGCCTGACATCATGCAGCGTGAGCCGAGGAAGGCCACGGATGGCATCTTTGCCAATGGCATGGGCCTCGACTGCCTCGTTCAGGGCGCAATGATCGCTATCCTTACCCTCATCTCCTACTTCGTCGGCCTTTCGCTTGAGAACGTGCCTCTTGCTGACGTACTTTCCGGTGCCGACAAGGGCCTCGATGGAATGACGATGGCATTCCTGACGCTTTCCATGGTCGAGATGTTCCACTCCTTCAACATGAGGAGCCGTCGCCAGTCTGTCTTCAAGCTCCCGACCCAGAACAAGTGGCTGTGGCTTTCCTTCGCAGCCTCCCTTGTCCTCACCTTCGTTGTCATCGAAACTCCTCTCTCCGTCGCCTTCGACTTTGCAGAGATCAGCGTGCAGGAGTACGGTATTGCCATGCTCCTCGCAGCGGCCATCATCCCGCTCGTGGAGATCTACAAGGCCATCATGCGTGCAGTGGAGAAGAGCAGGGACTGACGTGAAGAAGCGTGTGCAGAACAGGCATAAGCATTCACAGAGTGCCGGCAGGGCCCAAGCGACCCTGCCGGCCCTTTCTTCTCTCGAGGGCATCCCTGCCTTCGAGAGCCTCGAAGCGACGGAGGAGCAGAGATCTGCCTTTGCAGAGGCAAGCAGACGCCTTGCTGCCGAAGAAGTGGCGGACCCGGCCGAGTACGAGCTCGGCTGTGTCGTGCGTCTCGATCGCGGCTTTCCGGCCGTCCTCACCGAGAGGCGCCTTGCCCGCGCCGAGTTTGCGGCAGGAATCACGAAGGAGCGCTTCAGCAAGGCTGCGGTCGGTGACTGGGTCTGTGTGAGATGTCCCGAAGGACATGACGGAGTGCTCCTCGAGGAGATCCTGCCACGCAGGAGCGCGCTCGAGCGCTGGCGGGGAGGCACGCGCGGCGAGAAGCAGACGCTTGCCGCCAATGTCGGGCTCGTGCTCGTGGCCCAGGCACTCGGTCCCGAGCCGGTGATATGCGACCGCCTTGTGCGTTCGGCTGTTGTCGTGCGGGACTGCGGGGCCCAGGTGGCCTGCGTCCTCACGAAGGCTGACAGGGCAGGAGGGGACGCACGCCTCGCAGAAGATATCGACCGCGTGCGCCAGGTGCTCGGCGAGAAGGTGCCGATCGTCGCCTGCGCTCTCGGCGAAAAGGATTCGTCGGAGCTGGCAGCGTGCGCCCGCGCCAAAGGTGCTGGCTGGGGAGAGGAAGGCATCCTTTCGCTTGTCTCTCCCGGTACGGTCGCCTGCATCCTCGGCGAGTCGGGTGCCGGCAAGTCGACCCTGCTCAATGCCCTTCTGGGTCGCAATCTCCTGAAGACAGGTGCCGTGAGAAGCTCGGACGATGCCGGACGGCATACCACGGTCTCCCGCCGCATGGTTGCCATCCCCTCTGGCGGCACGATTGTCGATATGCCGGGCATCAGGAGCCTGCCGCTTGTCGGCCATGAAAGGGGCCTGGCAAAGGTCTTTCCAGAGATTGCCGATGCGGCCCATTCGTGCCGCTTCCGTGACTGCACGCATACGCATGAGCCGGGCTGCGCCGTGCGCGAGGCCCTGGCAGAAGGTGCCTTCTGCCAGGAGCGCTACGACGCCTATGTGGCGCTTGCCCAGGAAATGCGCCGGAGCGCGGAGACGCTCGATCCCGATATCGTGCTCTGAGAAAGCAAGACACATTGAAGCTGCGGACGTTCCCGAAAGGGAGCGTCCGCTTCTCTATGTCCAGCCATCCTGGCTTTCAGGGTTGCAGCGGCAATAAGGAGAGAGGTCGGAAGGCCTGAGACAGTGCCTTCTTCTGTCAGACGCCCTGCCTTGGAAAACGCTTCCTTGTGGAAGATGGCTGCGAGCTTTGTGGCTGCCCGGCGACGCCTGAATGGCTCTGCTTTCCCTTGTCAGATAGGGCACCGGCGTAGGTTTGAGACCACATCAGCCACATGCCGGGAGGACCAATGTCGATGCGCTTCAGAATCGTCTTTGCTGCAGCCTGCGCGCTTCTGGCAGCGCTCCTGTGTGCGGTCTATGCCCAGCATGTGCAGGCACAGACCGAGCAGGAACGTGCCGAGGCGCTCGAGCGCTATGGCGGGGAGACCGTGAAGCTCGTCGTTGCGACGAAGGATCTTGCTGCCGGAGAGACGGTCACGAAGGAAGACCTTGCCGTGAAGGAATGGCTCTCGGACCTTGCTCCTGCTGTTGCCATGACCGACATGGATGACTGCATAGGCAGGAAGGTCACAAGTGCCGTGCCGAAAGGCACGCCGCTCTGCAGCCTCCAGTTCGCTCAGGGAGCAGACGCTGCAGATGTCCCCTCAGGCCATGTGGCGCTGAGCCTCGCGCTTTCGGACAAGGTCGGCCTTCCGGCAGAGGCCAAGGCCGGCTCGAGGCTTCTTGCCTATCGCATGTCTGATTGCACTGCCACGCTGATCTCGGATGATGTCGAGCTCCTCTCGGTACCGGAGCAGCAGTCCCAGCTCGGCACGCAGTCGGTCACGCTTGCCGTGGCTCCGAGCCAGGTGGCAGATGTGCTAGCGGCAGGTGCCCAGGGAGACCTGCGCCTCGCAGTTCCGGCATCCGACGTGAGCGCGACGGGCACGGTGCTCACGACGGCACCGAGCTCTGTTCCTACGACGGCAGAAGAAGGGAATCATTCATGAAGTGGCTTGCCTTTGCACGGAAGTCCTATCGGGGCGAGCTGGAGGCGAAGATTGGAGCCGAATATCCCGGCTCAAGCATATCCTGGGCTTCCTCTCCTGAAGAGATGCGCGAGACGCTCGCGCACGGGATGCCTGGCCAGTATGCAGCGGCTGTCGGTCCCGTACGCGGTGCCCAGGCACCCATCAATCTTGCAGCCGCAATAGCACAGGATGCCCATGCCACAATCGTCCTGCTTGCGCAGCCTCGGCCTTCGGGGTCGCTCCGCTCGCGTGCAGCCCAGGCGGGCATCTCCCGTGTCATTGCGCTTGATGTCCAGCCAGAAGAGGCGCAGCAGAAAGCGCCGGATGCAGAAGGAGCGAGAAGCGGGGCATCCGCACGGCACGAGCGCAGGCAGAGAGCCGAGAAGGGCGCTTCCTCTGCTGCAGCGCCAGAGGCGGAAGATCTCGACGAAGTGGAAAGCATCCCTGCAGCGGCGGCACCGCGTGGTGCCTCCAGGCCATCGAGGCCTGAGCGCAACCGGATGGACCAGGAGCTTCCGCGCATCGATTCCAGCATCGTGCATGGCCCGAATCCCTGTCCTGTCCTCTGTGTCGCATCAGGCAGGGGAGGCGTCGGCAAGACAGCGCTTTCCTGCCTCATGGCAGCAACGGCAGCACGCTGGGGCCTCAAGGTCTCCCTCATGGATTTCGATCTTGCCTGCGGCAATGCGTACGCATGCTTCGGCCTTCCGGGCCCTGCAGCACTCGACCAGAACCTCGATGTGCAGGCTGATGCAAAGACGCTTGCTGCCCAGGGCAAGATTGCCACAGACGGTGTCTCGCTCTGGGGTTCCTGCCTTCGTCCGGAGAATGCCGAGCTCGTAGCACCTCAGGCAGGAAACCTGCTCGAGCTTGTCTGCCGCCAGTCGGATCTCGTGATTGTCGACTGCGCGACAGCATGGACCGATGCAGTCGCGCAGGCAGCGCAGATGTGCGACCGCCTGCTGCTGGTCTGCCCTGAGAGCGGAGGGGCGGCATCGTCCCTATCGCGTGTCGGCGCCCTGGCTGTGCGCCTCGGTGTTGCAAGGACCCGAATCGTCCGCATCGTCAATCTCTCGAATCCGAAGAAGACGCAGGAAGCCTTCATCGACCGGGCCGATGTCGGCCTCGAAGCTGCCCGTACCTTCCGTGTCATGGATGGCGGAGAAGAGACGGACGAGCTCCTCATGGCAGGACATGTCGTGGAGCTGAGCGCGCAGGACTCAGAGCTTTCGCGCTCTGTTGCCACCTGCCTGGCACAGATCCTCCAGGAGCTTGGAAGGCTTCCCGACTGCAACGATGCCCGCCGCGCGCTCGAGGTGCATGAGCATGGACAGCGCCGGGGATTCTTCAGCCGCAGGAAGGAGGCCATGTAGATGAGCCTGCTTGCGAGGGTGCAGGAACGTGCCCGTCTCGAAGGCGCGCCTTCCCGCCATGGGCTGGATGAAGAAGCGAGAAAGCGGCTCAAGCGCGACCTCGTGACAAGGCTCGGGCTCCAGACGGTTGCCTCGCTTGCAACGCAGGGGGATGTCGCCCAGGCACGGACCGAGCTTTCGGTTGCGCTCGAGGCGCTCTGCAATGGCGGCGGCTACGATGACCTGACGCCGGAAGAGCGCCATGTCCTGGCCAGCCAGGTCGTGGATGAGATCTGCGGGCTGGGACCTCTGCAGCCGCTTCTGGACGACGACCGCGTGACGGAAATCATGGTGAACGGAGCAGGAGCGCTCTTCTATGAGGAAGGAGGCAGGCTCCACAAGGCAGAGCGCGTCTTCGAGAACGATGAGCAGATCCTCATGGTCATCGACCGCATCCTTGCCCCCCTGGGCCGCCGCCTCGATGAGAGAAGCCCGATCGTGAATGCGCGCCTTTCGAATGGCTACCGCGTCAATGCCGTCTCGTCTGCTCTGGCGCCTGATGGCACAGCGGTGACGATCAGGAAGTTCTCGGATGCGCTCGTCTCGCTCCAGGAGCTTGTGTCGCTTGGCTCCCTTCCTGCCTGGTACGCACAGCTTCTTGCCTGGGCAGTGAAGGAGCGCTGCGATATCGCGGTGGCAGGAGGCACCGGCTCCGGCAAGACGACGCTCCTCAATGCACTCTCGCATGAGATCGGCAAAGACGAGCGCATCGTCACGATCGAGGATTCCTGCGAGCTGCGCTTCGAGCCCGGACTCAACCTCGTGCGCCTCGAGGCACGCGAGGCCTCGATCGAGGGATCGGGAGAGGTCACGATCCGCGACCTCGTGAAGAACGCGCTGCGCATGAGGCCTGACCGCATCATCGTGGGCGAGGTCAGAGGGTCGGAGTGCATCGATATGCTCCAGGCCATGAACACAGGACACGACGGATCGCTTACGACCCTGCATGCCGGTACGGCTGACGAGGCAATACTTCGCCTTGTCCTCATGGCCCGCTATGGCATGGACCTTCCAGCCCATCTTATCGAGGAGCAGGTGGCGACAGCGCTCGACCTTGTCGTGATGAGCGCCCGCTTCCCTGACGGTGGACGCTATATCACATCGCTCCATCAGGTGGACCGTGCCCCCGATGGCACGGTCGCCCTTGCAGAGTGCATATCGTTCGACCGGCAGGCACGGAGCTGGACTTTGGTCCAGCTGCCGTCCTTCGTCGAACGTGCGGTGGCAGACGGGCTTCTTTCGGAGAGCGAGGTGCTCGCATGGATGTCTTCCTGCTCTGCCTGAGTACGGCAGCGCTTGCGGGGGCGGCTGCCTTCATGTCTGCAACGCCCCAGCTCGAGGCATCCGCCCGGCGGGGGCTTTTCCATGCGGCACGCGCTCTCGAAGGCACAGACGGCGCGCGAAGGCTCGGTGAGCATGCGCTGTGGCGCGATGCTGAAAGGTATCTGGCAGAGCGCTTCCAGCTTTCGGCGCCGGGCGGCTTCATGCTGCTCATGGGGATGCTCTCTGTCCCTTTGGGCATGCTCCTTTCCCGCTCCCTTCTGGGAGGGCTCATCCTGCCTGCTGCGCTGGGGGCATCTGCGGCTGGCCTTGCCCTGCGCTGCAGAAGGGAGCGGCGCGATGCGACAGAGCAGGAGATTCCCGAGGTGTTCCGCACGCTTGCGCTTGGCCTCGAGGCTGGCCAGACACTCAGGCAGGCGATGGAGTATGTCGGTGTCACGCATGCGGGGCCGGTCGGCAGAAGCTTTGCCGAGGCGACGCTCGAGATGCAGGCAGGCGCATCGGTTGCAGAGGCG